>Ga0049080_10000075_pt1 | contig 29480 bp, 18 predicted proteins | sample GreLakmeER15MSRF_FD_66716 | JGI IMG/M metagenome (GOLD analysis project Ga0049080, IMG submission 66716) | Freshwater lentic microbial communities from great Laurentian Lakes, MI, USA - Great Lakes metaG ER15MSRF | ecosystem: Environmental > Aquatic > Freshwater > Lake | place: Great Lakes... | reverse complement strand
TCCACCGGTAGATGACTATGCTCTATATGTTACTGGTAGTGGTTATTTTAGTAATAATGTAACAATAAATAATCAAACCTCAAACACAATAGCGGGTTTTGACGCTAATAAAAATATTACCTCTCTAGCTACTGGAACATATCCAAGCTTAACCGAATTAAGTTATGTTAAGGGTGTTACGAGCGCATTACAAACCCAACTTAATGCTAAACAAAATACTTTGACAAATCCTGTAACCGGTACAGGAGTAGCTAATCATATAGCGTATTGGAATAGTGCTAGTGGCATAGTGGCAGATAGTGGTCAATTATACTGGGATGCTACTAATAATAGACTTGGTATAGGAACAACAACTCCTAGTAGTCAATTACATGTAATAGGTACGGGGATAATTACTAGTGGGTTGGGAATAGGAACTGCAAGTCCAACGACAATACTACACGCATACAATCCTGTTTCATCTTCTAGTCTAAGCGAGGTTGCCAGGTTTGGATCTTCAGGAGTATATGATGGTAATTTTAGAATTATGGTTGGTTCAACATCCGATAGAGGAGGAGAATTAAGATATTACGAAGGAAGCACAGAATATTCCAGAGTTAACTTTGATGTTAATAGAATAGATTTTATGACTAGAGGAGCGTATCCTATTAATTTCCTAACTAATAATAATGGAAATGAAGGACACAATCAGCGCATGACTATCACTAGCGCCGGTAGTGTCGGTATTGGCACCGCTTCGCCATCTGGAGCATTGAACGTTATAGGAACCGGATTATTTTCTACCACAACAGGTATAGCTCCAAATGCTTTATTAGATCTGTATTCAGCCACTAGTGGAGATATGATATTTAATGTTGAGGGAACTAATGGTTCATTATTTAGCGTTATAGATAATCTTAGTGGCACTCTTATGAGTGTTAATAATAATGCTGGCTTACCAGTATTTGAAGTATTTAGTGATGATAGAGTTATTGCTGGAAGATATAATCAAAATGATTTTGTAATTAGTAGTGGTGGTAATGTTGGAATTGGAACAGCGTCTCCCACCTCAAAACTTCATGTTATTGGAACAGGTAATTTTAGTCAAAATGTCCTAGTAAATGGTATCTCTGTTCGTAATACAACACTAAGCTTCTTCACACCACTAGATAACCAACCACCAGCATCTAATTTTGCCACTTTAGATACTAGAAATAGTATTGCGGTATTAGATTTCGATGACACAACAGAAGAAAGCGCTGTATTTATTGGAGTAGTTCCAGCAAATGCGTCATTAGCTTCCGGTTTCTCTGTGAGAATTCACTGGATGGCAACTAGCGCTACTACCGGAAACTGTCGTTGGGGTGTTCAATTTGAAGATATGAATACCGACGAGGATGCTGACTCGTTCGATACCGCAACAGAGGCTCATTCTGCTACTAACGGCACCGCTGGAATACCAACCACAACAACAATAACATGTACAACTATAGATTCATTAGCTGCTAGTGATTTCTTTAGGATTAAAATCTATAGAGACGTTAGCGATACTACTAATGACACTATGACCGGAGATGCTGAACTTATTGCTGTGGAAGTTAGGAGTGTACTATAATGGCGTATAATTTTGTCAGAGCAAGCTCACAATCTATTTCTGGTAATGGACCATCTATTTCTGTTTATCCTGTAACTTTTTCCGCATGGACCTATGCTACTGATGATACTGTTGCTATGACAATTATGTCTTGGATGCAAGCAGCTACTACTCAAGGATTTCGTACGCTATTTGCTGGACAAGCGGCTGGTGATCCAATTAGAGGTAATTTATTAACAACAGCAAATTATATTGCCCAAACCACTAGTGGATTCACTATTAATACTTGGCACCATGTTTGTTTCGTTTGTTCATCCTCAACATCACGAACAATTTATAGAGATGGAGGTTCCAGTGGCACTAATACAACTGATGCTACGCCAACTAGTTTAACTAGAGTTTTAATTGGAACAAATACAGCAGAAGGTTTCGATGGTTATATAAGTGACATTGCTATATGGTCAGCAGCTCTCAATATTGACGAAATAAATAGTTTAGCAAAAGGATTTTCCGCTAAAAAGATCAGGCCACAGTCTTTAACGTACTATGTTCCACTAGTTAGAAATCTACAAGAACATCGTGGAAATATTGAATTAACAAATAATAACGCAGCGACCGTTGTTCAACATAATAGGATATACTCATGACACTATATTATCATAAAGATAACTACGAAGTAAGAGATTTAGACGATTCATTAATACAAGGCTGGCTAGATAATGATAATCCCAAAATAGATCAATGGGTATTATTGCCGCCAAAACCAAGTGAAAATCATTACTGGAATAATGGAGAATGGGTATTGATAAATTCTCCTGTTCCAGAAAGTGTTAGTGCAAGACAAATAAGATTATGGCTAATTAATAATGGTATACAATTAAGTCAAGTTGAAAATGCAATAAATAGTATAGAGGATCCAATAACACGAGAAACTATAAAAGTTGAATGGGAATATGCTCCTTATGTGGAAAGAAATCATCCTATGTTGATACCGTTAGCGCAGGCTCTGGGGTTAACAGAAAATCAGGTTGATACCGCTTTTATTCAAGCTCAGTATATATAAGGAAATATAATGGCTATATACAGAGGGCCAGATATTATAACGGATGGTTTAGTATTTTGCATGGATTTTGCCAATTCTAAATGCTATCCGGGTTCTGGAACTAGTTGTTTTGATCTTGCGAACAGCGCGAATATTGGAGAATTAGTTAATAGTCCAACTTTTACTACTAGTGTTAACAATAAATTTTTTACTTTCAATGGAACAACTAATAGTAGAGTTATTAGAATTCCAAATAATACTACTCTAGATACTCAAACACCATCTGTTGAGGTATGGTTTAGAACAGCTTCTTTAAATCAAAACGGATTCTTTTTCGAAAAAGGAACTGTTAATACTCAATATAGTTTATTTCAAGAAGGAGTAACCATCAGATGGAGAAGAATGGTTCCATCATTTAGTAGTACATCAATAATAGGATCTAATTATATGGTTATAAATAGATGGTATCAAATGGTAGCAACATATACTAGTGGATCAGCAAAAATTTATATCAATGGATCTTTAGCAATTAATGATAATGTTAGTGGAACAATATCAACAAATTCTGGTGGAATGAGTATAGGTGCTTATGGAGGATACGCTGGTGCGCGAGATTATTATTATAATGGTGATATTGCTATTACCAGAGTTTATAATAAAGAATTATCATCTAATGAAATTTTATATAACTATAATGCTACAAAAGGAAGGTTTGGATTATGAGTTATCAAAATGGACCAAGAATAGTCACAGACTCTCTCACTCTATGCTTAGATGCTGCATCCAGCAAAAGCTATTCTGGCAGCGGAGCTAATTGGAACGATATATCTGGTTCAGGATATAATGCTACATTATATAATAGTCCAACTTTTACCAATAATTATTTTTCTCTTAACGGAACTAGTCAGTACGCAATAGTTCCGCACGTTCTTGACCCACTATCTGTGGAAGTTTCTTTTTATATGAACAATAGAAATAATTTTCCAATTATATATGCTGGAGCTAATACTTTTAATTCTACAGCATGGCAATGGAGCATATTCAATTATGCTTCTGTTACATATTGGGCTCCAGGATCAACGGCTACAGCAGTAACAAGTTCTGTTCCTGTTAATTCGTGGGTTATTGCCACAATTATTAGAAAATCATTCTTTAGTTTACTTTATATTAATGGCAATTTAGTAAGTACTTTTGGATCAAAGGTTACAACTACCGGTAATATTTATATTGGTCTTTCTAATCCAGTTTATATGTCTGGTAGAGTATCCACACTAAAATTATATAATAAAGAATTATCATCGTCTGAAGTTTTACAAAATTATAATGCTATTAAAGGTAGATATGGCTTATAAAACAAAGAAAAAATTAATCAGATAGAAGCGTATTTTTTAATATGAAAAGCTATGTAATCAGTTTAAACAGAAGACAAGATAGATTAAATCAATTTTATAATGATTTACCCAAAGATTGGCCATATGATAAACCAATAGCATATAAGGCTATATCTGGAAAACAGTGCAACTCTCCGTCTTGGTGGAAGCAGGGAGGTGGGGCATGGGGATGTTATAAAAGTCACATGAATATTATAGAACAAGAATTAAATAATGATAGTAAACAAAATATCTTAATTTTTGAGGACGATGCTATTTTTTGTGAAAATTTTGTTAATAAAATGCAAAAGTTCTTGTCAGAAATACCTGATGATGCCCACCAGATATATTTGGGCGGGCAGCATTTGAAACCCCCAATAGAAAATGGATATATATATTTAGCAAATAATATTAATAGAACACATGGTTATATTGTAACGCCAAAAGGATTATTAGTACTATATAAATGGTTAAACGAAACAAAAGATTGGGTTGATAAATGTCATATAGATCACCACTATGGTCGTGCTCATAGAGACAAAAAAATTATTGCTTATACACCGAAAGAATGGCTAATAGGACAAAGAAACGATAATCAGTCTGATGTTAGTTGGAAGCCCGTAATAGAGAGATGGTGGCACAGACCAATAAATAATGTTAATGCTACAAATAATCAACAACTAATAATTAAAGATCAAGATATTTTTGTAGCAGTAATTGGTTTACATAGAAGCGGGTCGTCGTGTACAGCTATGATATTGCATAAACTTGGAATTAATATGGGAGATAAACTCGGAGGATACGAAAGTAAAAATGGGGGTGGAGGAGAAGCACAAAGATTAGCTAGTATATGTGAACAAGCAGCTAGATTTCCATCAACTAACCTTAGTTTAAACAAAGATATTATAAAACAAAAACTTAATGGATGGATTAATGAAAGAATATTAAAAGCTAAAAGACAGAACACAATTGCTGGAGGTAAGTATCCGCATCTATGTGCTATGATAGATATATTGCTAGATATTTTAGGAGATAGATTGAGAATTATACACTGTGATCGACCATTAGAAGATTCAATAGATTCCTTGAAAAGAAGAAGTCAAAAATGCACAGGATGGTTAAATATTTCTGACGAGCAAGCAGAAAACGTGCAAAAATGGTTATGGGAATCTAAAAATACGTTTTTACAAAAACTAAATCCTCAATTTATATATAATTTAAATCATTATCAATTAATGAATAATCCAGAACAACAAGTAGATAACATTATTAATTTTTTAAATATCGGTGTTACACAAGACCAAAGAAACAATGCGATAAAACATGTTAAAATTTCAGAATAATGCCATAGTTATATTAAACATAGGTAATAAATCTATACATCCTAAAAGCAGACAATCAATTCAAGATGCTTGCAATAGATGGAATTGTGATTTCGTAGAAGTAACTAATCCAATAAATGATTTGCATGTATATTGGCAAAAATGCTATGTTTGCGAAAACTATCAACAATATCATAGAATACTTCAATTAGATGGAGATATGCTCATTAGATGGAATGCTCCCAATCCATTCGATATAGTACCTAAAGATAAATTTGGTATCGTGCTAGATAATCAATTACCAGATAGCGAAAGAGCTAGACAAATAAAATTTTGGAGATCCAAAAATGCTAGAATTTGGGCGGACATAGAAAATACCGACCCTGTTCCCGATCAAGAACATCTTAATGCAGGACTCCTACTATATAACACTAAACAGCATCAATATATATTTGATGAAGCTAAAAATATCGGACTTAAAGGAGATTGGCATAGTAAAGGATTTCCAGAACAAACAGTATTATCTATGTTATTAAAAAAATATTACAATGATAGATATATATTGTCTAATGACTGGAATTGTGTTTCTCAAAAAAGACCAGTTTTTCCCAAACACACAACAAGAGAGTTATGCTGCTGGATAGGCCACTTTACTGGACCAAATCAAAAAAATCATAGAATTAATGGTAAATCATGGCAACCAACAGCAGCAGATTCGATTGTCGAAAGACTACCTCATGATAGGATAAATTATTTTGCTGAAATCGGAGTGAATTGTGGACACAACTCCAATTGTGTAATGCATTTTAGTCCTAATACTTATGGAACTTTTATTGATAACTGGGGAGTTAATATAGATGAAAGCTATATATTAAGTAAAGATAAATTAGCATTATGGAATAATCAAAAATGGATCAATTCAAAAAACCAAGCAATAACTCTATTAGATAATTATCATGATAGAATAAATATAATTCACTCGGATCTACACGATGCTGCTAAAAATAATACTCAAAAATTCGATCTTGTGTATCTTGATGCTGATCACTCGTATGAAGGAACCAAAAAAGCAATATCTTCTTGGATGCCTCATGTTAACAAAGGAGGATATATAGGAGGACACGACTATGATCACCCAATGGATTTGGCTGGTCACTGGGGAGTAAAAAAAGCTGTTATAGAATTATTCGACAGTTCAGTTATAGAACTTGGTCACGAATTTACTTGGTTCGTAAAAATTAATTAATAATTTCTGAAGCGGTTCCATTCTCTATAGCTTTTGATCCTACATATTGAATTATACCACCAATAATATTAGCTAAAGTTTCATTAGTCTGTGCTTCGGCAAGCATATTATCCATGCTTAGATTTGTTTTTTCACCATTGAAAACCATAGTACCATCGCTTTTTGTTCCAAATTTGGCCAATACCACAAAACCCTTTATATTTCCATTCTGATCACCATTTACATGAAGATTCTCTATCCACCATTTATTAAATGTCACAATTTCTTCTGGTTCATTAGTAGAGGTTTGACTAGCTACTATTACGGGTAGGCTCATAATCTTTCTCCTGTGTTATATCGGTGTATCTATAATAAGATACACTGTGATTAATAATATTCTATCAAAAATTGGCCACTTACTTTTTATAATAGGTAACAATATGGCATGGAAAGATGAATTAACCATTATGGTTAGAACTCTAGTTAATGATATTGGAGAAACATATACATACAGCGACGAGAGAATACAACAGGTAATAGTTGTAGCAGCAAAATATGTTCAATTTGATGTTGTTTTGGACAATGCCTACACAGTAAACGTGTCTGTTCCAGACATATCTCCCGATCCAACAGTCAATAATGATGATATTTTTATAGCGTTAGTTAGCTTAAAGGCTGCCTGTATCGTTGATCAGAGTACCTTTAGGACCAAATCTGCGATGGAGGGAGTAAGAGCATCTCTTGGTCCAGCCAGTCTAAGTGTTGCTGGACAAAGCGCCGCATGGAGAACAATGTTAGAGCTAGGACCTTGTGCAGCATACGACGAATTAACATCTCATTGGGATGTTAAAGAAGCCACTGCTATTCGCGCTGTTCTTAGTCCGTTTGTTGGTAACAAGTTTGATCCTAGAAGTATCAATACATATATTGATCCTAGAGCCAGAGATTTCTATAGATAATACGGAGATATAATATGGCAGTTCAGTACAATTTTGAAATTGAAAAAGGATCTGTTTTTTATATCTCTTTTGAATATAGAGATGAAAATAATAATATTATTAACTTGACAAACTATTGTGCTAGGATGAGTATTCAGTCTGTTACAGATGGAGATAATACAAAATTAACATATATTACAGATAATATTAATTCTAATTATAGTTTTACAATTTCTCCTGATCAGGGACTTATCACTTTACAGCTAGCAGCATCAACAACAGAGGGTTTTGATTTCGCTAATGCTATTTATGATCTTGATCTTAAACTTCCAAATTCTCAATTTGTTGGAGCTGGTGATAATATAACTAGAATTTTATATGGAAATATTGGTATGGTTTCTAGAAACGTTACACAACCAGAACCGTTTGTTTGCAACAATCTATCAGATCCAGATAACTGTATTTCTTGTGAGTAAATATTATTATGACAAGTAATCCAACTATTATTATTAGATCAACTCCTAGATATGTTTCTATAGTAGGAAATAATCCTAATATTTTTCTACCACCAGCCGTTGCTCCAACAGCAGAAAATAGCATAGGAGCACCAGGAGAATTAAGATATGATACTCAAGCACTATATGTTTGTGTATCTAATAACTTTTGGAAAAAAATAGATTTGTTAAATTTTAGCGACCCTTTGGATACTATTGATGGTGGTGATATATGACAGACTTTGCTTCTTTACTAGGACCATCTTTTAAAGGACTATTTAATAGTGCTATAGATGGAATACTAGACTCAAACGCATTATCTGTTGAGTGTAAACTATACTATGATACCACAGACGCTATCTATTGTAATAATTGTGTATATAATCCTATATTAAATAAATCATTTAATAAATATAATAGCACAGGACCCCTTAACTTCCCAGAGGGCTCGATTTGTCCAGTTTGTGGCGGACATGGCAAAATATTACATGATACCACAGAAAATATCTATATGGCTATGATATTTGATAGTAAATATTGGATGAATTGGGGACCGAACTTTATTAATATTCCGAACCTCGCAGCACAAAGTTTATCTCCTATTAGTATGATGCCAAAAATTTTAAATTCTAGTAAATTAATTATTGTTAATGTGGAACAGTATGACAATGGATCGTACTCAAAGGCTGGTCAGCCAACACCTATGGGGTTAGGAAATCATAATTATATTCTGACTAATTGGACAAGACCATGAATATAACTTTAAAAATATTAGAGAATGATAAACAAATCAATCAATTAATATTTAATGAATTATCACAACAAATATCACAAGTTTTTTCAAAAAGCTCGAAACTTATTCTTAATAAAGTTAAAGAACTAATTAGATCAGTTATAATCTCACAACCAGAATATTCTGCTCTTAAAAATGGATCATTAAGATTAGAGTTAGGTATACCAGACACAACGGTTGTTGACAGCATAGTTTCATCACTATTAAACACAACAAATATTGAATTAAAACCAATAAAAATATCTGGAAATAAATTATCTGGAGGATTTTTAATAACATTTTTAGATGACGCACAATTACAAAGTATTATTGATAGTCCGGATGGGATGGTAAATGATGCTAAAGGGTACTCTTTGCCCTGGTTAAAATGGTTGCTATCAGAAGGAGTCAAACCAATAGTAAAAGGCTACAGTGTTAGAATAGGTCCAAACAGAGCCTCAAGAACAGGTATGGCTATCATGGTGAATTCAGCATCTTCGTGGAGTGTTCCTGCTCAGTTTGCTGGTAACAAAACCAATAATTGGATTACCAGAGCAATAGGAGATATTGAAGATAACAGAATATCCTCTATAATACAAGAGGAGGTAACAAAAAATCTATGAGTTGTAATATACCGGCCACATTTCATAATGTGCAATCATTAAATGATACTTTCTATATTTCATCTGTGGAAGAAAATCTAAAAAGTTTTCTTGATTTTGGTTTTTTAAATATTGGTGGTTTTATTAATGTAAATATTCCTACTAGTGGACTATACAGCAATAGTTTTCATGTGTTAAAAAATACTACTGATCCAGGCTATACTGGCAATAAAGTTTGGCAAACTCCTAAAAAAAATTGGGTATGGGAATCTGGAATATCTTATAATGGATCGTCTCCTAAAAATATTAGTGGAGTTATTGTTAATGGAGTAGGATATCCAGCACCAACAGGAAGTGGATCCGTAACATATTCTTTAGATTATGAAAATGGAAGAGTAGTCTTTAATTCATCTTTGACTACAGCATCATCCGTACAAATGTCATATTCTTACAGGTGGTGCAATGTTTTAAAATCTAGCGATAATAATGGATGGCAATATTTACAACAATTATCATATCAGCCTAGTAATAGCATGAACTCCAATAATAAGGGAGATAATGCTATACTGGCTAATCACAGGCTACAAATGCCAGCTATAGTAATAGAAACCACAGCTAAAAATAATGATATCCCTTATGAATTGGGGTCTTTATTGTCTTATAGACAACAGGATATATTGTTACATATTTATACTGAAAATATAAATGATCTTAATAATATTATGGATATAATTAGATATCAAAAAGAAAAAACCATACAATTATATGATATAAAGAAAGTTGTCAATTCTGGCGTTTATGGATTAAATGCTAATGGATCTAAAAATTCAAATGCTTTAAATTATAGTCAATTAATTAATAATAATACTTTTCATTGGAATAAAATGTATATTAAAGATATTAGCTTCTTGGACATTCAAAAAAACAACACTTCGAATAATTTCTGGTGTATAATTAGATTAACTTCCGAAATTATCTTATAACAGTTCAAGGGGTTATATTATGCCAAATAATCGTATCTACTACGCTATTCAAGCTGTCAAAATGAAGCCATGCCAAACAAACGATGGCGGCACATCATACACATACGCAGGCACTGAAAGAGTACTTAGAGGTATTCAAAGTATTGGTATTACAAGTAATTTTAATCTTGAACAGGTTTATCAGCTTGGACAAGTTGAACTATACGATCAAGTTGAAGAAGTACCAGATATCGAAGTAACATTGAGCAAAGTAATCGATGGTACCCGTTTAGTTTATAACGTTGCTAATGATGGTAGTACTTATGGTAATAGTAATGGTAAAAATCTAGCCGAACTAACAAATCGTAGATGCGACGTGGCTCTTGGTATTTGGGATGATACACGTTTTATAACTAGCGGTACCGCTGCTTATTATGTTGTTTGCACAGGTATGTATGTATCAGCAGTAACATATAACTTTGTTACCGATGGTAATCTTTCAGAAGATGTTACTCTAGTTGGTAATCATAAAAAGTGGAGTTTAAATACTGGCGGCGGTATTACTAGTTTTAGCAGTGGTATCGGAACCACAGCAGAAACCAAACGAGTTGCTCGTAGATGGTCAATAAGCAGAGGAGATACTTTACTACCAAGTGGTACTGGTGGTGGTATCAACGGTACATGGGGTAGCGGACTACACGTTAATAGCATGACACTGAGCACAACTCTTGGTCGTGAAGCTATCAACGAACTTGGTCGTAGAACACCATATTATCGCTACGTATCCTTCCCAGTTGAAGTTACAGCAGAATTTGAAGTAACAGCAACAGAAGGAGATAATGTTGATGCTGATGACTTTGAAACACAAACAGGTTGCGAAGCCGCAAAAGCAACCAATTTAAGAGATCATGCAATCAAGGTTGTTGTTTGTGATGCAAACGTAACACCAGCAGCAACAGGTTATGTAATCGATCTTGGTACTAAGAATAAGTTAACTAGTGTTAATTATACAGGTGGTGATACTGGGGGTGGTAATGCTACGATAACATATAGTTATCAAACATTCAACTTCTTTACAGTTGCTAGTCCAGCAGTATAATAAGATATACATTAGTTAGCACAAGACAAAACAGGAGGACCAAAATGGACAACAACGAATATCTATTTACTATTATTGGTAAACTATATGCAGATATGCATAATGCTCAAAGAATTATAGAAGTTTTACAAACAAAGATTAAAGAAAAAGATCAGGAAATTGTTGATCTTAAAAAGGATACAAAGAATTATTAATGCACAATGGATCATTCGTTAGTATCTTTATTGATACACAGAATCGGCTCAGGAAAATTTTATTTTACTCACAAAGATTGTGAATATGTTTTTTTACAGCCATCTAGCGATATAAAATATAGAGCCGAGTTAATATATCAAAATTATATAGAAGAAAATAAATATAACTATAACTGGTATAAAGAAAATATTACTAAATTATTAATATATTTATCTCTATGGAATGATAGTGATCAAAAATATTTAGATGAATTAGAAAAAAAAATAGAAAATATTAAATTAGATATGTATTTAAGTAAACTTAATAAAGATAAAATTAAAAAGTATAAATCGGAACTTAGCAAAACTAAAGAATCCATTAATAAATTACTTAATACAAAACATTGCTTGGACTATCTAACAATAGAGGATGCTGCTAGTAGTGCTAAAAATGAATTTATTATGATCAATAGTATATATTTTAATAATAATAATCTAGATCATGTTTTTTCTAAAAATATAAGCGATATATCGTATTCTCATTTTAATGAAGTAGCATTACATGTTGGATCTAATTTAATTTCAATTGAGGATTACAAAAACGTTGCTCGTAGTGAACAGTGGAAAGCTGTTTGGAATAGTAATAAAAATAATCTTTTTAATAAAAGTGCTTATGATTTATCAGATGAACAAAAAACACTAATTAGTATATCAAATATGTATGATAGAATTTATGAACATCCAGAATGTCCTGGAGATGATGTAATTAATGATGATGATATACTAGATGGATGGATGATATATCAAAGAAACAAAGCTGATAAGATTAAAAAACAAAATAGTGCTCAAGAACTAGCTAATAAACATAAAAATGCTAAAGAAATTTTTGTTGTTGCAGATAAGGAGGATGTTAATGATATATTAGATTTGAATTCTAGTGTATCTTCATCTATTATAAAACAAAGACGTGGACTAATTAGAAACTCAAAAGAAGGTGTGGACGAGGTAAATCTGCCGGATGTGCAGATGGAACTGTTGCAAAAAATTAATAAAAGGTAATTTATAATGAACAATGATAAAATAAATTATGCTATACAAATAGCAACCAAAAGACTAGAGACTACTATGATAGGAGCTTTGGCTCGATTTGAAACAAGTTTTGGACACCTATGGGGACACCACAAGGATTTTGAAGAAAAGCTCACTGAAAAAGAAGAATATTTCGATAATGTTTGGCAAGATTTAAGAAATAATATTCTTAATCATGGTAATAATCAAATCCGCGGACTTCACACAGATTTGCAAAAATGTTTAACTGATAAACCAATAACAAAATATGAATATAAATTTAATACGAAAATAAAGGAGGACGATCAATGAATTCTAAAAATTTTACAGCAACAGTTGATGGTAAAAATATTGAGCTTACAGTAAGAACACCATCCTTACAAGATCAACGAGAGGGACAAAAGATTTACAATCAGGCTTTCACAGATGCTATCAAAAGCAAGAGTGTGGTACGAGCAAAACTGGACGATTTACTACAAGAACAGGGCTTGTGGAACGATGAGAAACAGGCCAAGTTTACCGGTTTGCAAAAAGAACTTCTTGATGGAGAAAAAAGATTAGCAAAGGGTGGGTTCGGAATTAAAGAGGCTAAGTCTCTCGCATTAAAAATGAGAGAGGTTAGAGATGAAATAAGAGATCTAATTAGTGTTAGAACTAGTTTAGATAATCATAGTGCTGAAGGACAAGCAGATAATGCTAGATTTAATTATTTAGTATCGGTCTGTGTGGTGTATAAAGATACTAATGAGCAATATTTTAAAAGTTTGGAAGAGTATCTAAATAGCGCTGATAATCCGGTTGCTATGCTTGGAGCTCAAACATTAGCTACAATGGTTTATGGTTTGGATAATAATTTTGAGAAAACCTTGCCAGAAAATAAGTTTTTACAGAAATATAAGTTTGTTGATGAAAAACTTAGACTCATAGATAAGCAAGGCAGATTAACAGATGCAGAGGGTCGCTTAATTGATGAAAAAGGTAGATACATTGATGAGCAGGGTAATTATGTTGATAAGTTTGGCAACAAGGTTGATAAAGATGGAGAGTACCTTATCGACGCCGAGCCATTCTTGGATGAGGATGGAAAGCCAATTATTCTAGAAGAAAATAAAGCACAAGCTAAGGAAGAGGTAAAACAGAATGAAACAACTGTTACTAAATCAGTGTCAGACCCATCTGTTACTTCTAGTACCACAGTTGATTCCTGATAATCTTATTATCAATTTTATATACAATAGCACCATATTATCTAACGATAGTATGGTGTTATTTATTTAGGATATAATTTATTATGGCTAAAGGTTTTAATCTAACGGCAGAACTTAATATAAGAGGACCTAATAATCTTAGGACTGTTGTTTCTAATATTAAAAAACAGGTTGGAAGTATTAGCGCCAATATTACTCCAACTGTTAATAGAAGTAATATAAGAACAATAGCAACAGATATTAGATCTCAACTGGGAAATATAAATGTTGCAGTGGGTGTTACTGCTAATAGATCCTCAATACAAAATTTATCTAGAGATATTAGAAATAGACTATCAGGTATAGATGTACCAGTTTCTGTTAGAATTAACAGAGCATCTATAACAGCAGCTAGAAGAGATATAACTAGACAGCTCGGAAGCATAAATGCAAATGTTAACATAGCAATTAGTGCCACAGCAACCCGAAATGCTGCTGGTTTAAATAGAACTTTAACTGGTCTAAATCAAACACTAAATCAAACAACAACATCGGCCACCAATGCTGCTGCGGCAATACAGGCTTTTGCTGCTGCTATGAGAGGTGCTGGTAGTGTTAATATTCCAAGAAATATTAATATTAGTTTAAATACCGCGAACACAAATGCTACAAACGCTGCCGCTAGTGTTCAACAGCTTGGTGGAGAAGTAGAGAACTTCGGTAGGCAAGCAGGATTGGCCATTCGTAGATTTGCTGCATTTACCACCGTTACGTCTGTATTTTATGGGTTAGCTAGAGCAGTACAGTCTGGTATAACTTCTTTTATAGATTTTGATAGAGAATTAGTAAGAATATCTCAAGTTACTGGAGATAATATTAGAGATGTTAATAAACTAGCATCAACAGTAACACAATTAGCAACAACATATGGTGTTTCTTCAAAAGAGTTGGCAGGAGTATCGTTAACATTAGCTCAGGCTGGTTTAACAGCTAAAGAAACCGAAAGAGCTTTGAAAGCTTTGGCTCTTAGCGCACTAGCTCCATCGTTCGATGATCTAAATAGCACAGTAGAAGGTTCTATTGCTCTTATGAGACAGTTTGGTATTAGTACAAATCAACTAGAGGGTGCTTTAGGTAGTATCAATTCGGTTGCTGCTAAGTTCGCTGTAGAAGCTAGTGATATTATCGCTGCTATTCAGCGTACTGGTGGTGTGTTTGCTGCTGCTAGTAAGGGTGTTAGCGAAGGAACAGATGCTCTAAACGAATTCGTTGCGGTATTCACAAGTATCCGTGCTACAACTCGTGAAAGTGCTGAAACAATTGCTACTGGCTTAAGAACAATTTTTACAAGAATTCAAAGAGGGCCAACTATCGAAGCCCTTAAACAGTTCGGTGTTAATTTAACGGACGTTGAAGGTAAGTTTGTTGGAGCATATAAAGCTGTCCAATTACTTAGTGAAGGATTAACAAGATTAGATCCTAGAGATTTAAGATTTAGTCAAATTGTTGAAGAACTTGGTGGTTTCCGACAGATTGGTAAAGTTATTCCACTTATTCAAGAATTTGCCACAGCACAAGAAGCACTAAAAGTCGCACAGGCCGGATCTGGCTCGTTGGCCGGAGACGCCGCAAAAGGACAATTAGCACTTGCTGTACAAATATCAAAAGTACGAGAAGAATTTGCTGCTTTAATTAGAAGTGTTGGAGATACATCCTCTTTTAGAACACTAGTTAAATTAGGATTAGATTTGGCTAGTTCACTAATACAGGTAGCAGATGCGGCAAAAGAATTACTGCCATTAATAGGAATATTTACAGCGATAAGAGGCGCTCAGGCTCTCACCAGATTTGGAGCCGGATTCGCTCAAGGTGTTAGGGGTACACAAACACAAACAAGAGGTTTTGCTAGTGGTGGATATGTTCCTGGAGTTGGCAACAGCGATACTGTACCAGCTAGACTTACACCAGGAGAATTTGTGATTCGTAAGAAAGCTGTGCAAAAAATTGGTGTTAGTAATTTAGCAAAGATCAATAGAAATGGTGGAGGATATATTCCAGAACAATATTTTAATGATGGTGGTCCAGTACAAAGGTTCACCATAGGAGGAGGAGCCAAGAAAAAAGGTATAAATTGGAAAAGTCTTGTTAAAGGTAGGGGTAAAAAAGGATCTCGCGGACCAAGAGGTAGATTTGATTTACCACAACCCGGAGATGCAGATTTTGCTAAATGGCAACGCGAAATATATGCAGAATACGATGCTGATCCGTCTCTTACAAGAGTAAAAGTAAATGGTATACCAATGCCACCAGAAATTGCTTATGCTAATCAGCTTATAACTGAAGAAGTTTTTGGTGATAATGTTAGAAAAAAATCCGGTAAACTCAAAAAAACACCATTGGGTTTACTCATAAGTGCTTCGAAAATGCCACGAGGACCACGAGCACCGGCTGGTGAAATGGAAAAAATCATGGCTGGTTATCAGCAATCTCCTGAATTTCAAAAACAAACTAGCGGAGCAGGATCTTCTTTATTCTCCACATTAAAAGGACCATTGTCTTCTTTTAAGAAAGGTGGTACTTTTGGTGGAGTTATAACCCCAGGATCAGACAATGCTACACAAATAAAAGCAGCTTTGGGCAAATTACTATCTCAATCATCTGGGCAAGATGCTGTTAAAGCTAAAACAGCATTAGATAAATTCGATTCTTTCATTGCTGGCGGAACACCAGAAAAACCCGGACACGTTTCTCATTTTACCTGGGCAATGAATCAGATATTCAAGAAAGGCATAGCAACATTTGGTAGAGGAGGAAGAGCATCTAATAGATTAGGCGTATTTGATTTTGATATGACTACCGCCACAACTAGACAAAAAGAAACACCAAGTTTATCTGGTTTTAGAGATCCTAAATTAGCAGTACCAGATATACTAGGAGCATCTCCTACTGGACTAGTAGGATTAATGAAAAAATATGGAGCCTCTAAATTATTAACTGCTAGGAGCGGCGGACCCAGAGGAGAGATGAGAACAGCTCTTGGAACATTCTTTAAAAGAAATGGAGTAATGCTACCATCTTCTAGTATAACTACACTAGGAGATCAAGTGGGTAATCTAAGCACAGCAGAAAAGAAGGCCAGAGCACTCTATCAGATGGTGAAAAAATACGGCAGTGTTGATTTCTTTGATGATGACGCGGCCAATATTGATGCTGCAAGAATGGTTAGAGGAGTAAGTGCCAGAAAAGTATCAGTAATGAAAAATTTGGGAGGTGTTGTTCAGAAGTTCATGGCTGGTAAAAAAGTAAGAGAATTACCAGATCTAGATCCAAATATTACACAATTAATAACCAAAGAGGCTTATCTAGGTATCGGCAAAGAGGATCAAGCACTACAATCTGCTTTACTAAATTTGATTGCTAAAAGAAATAAATCTGTAGGAACCACAGAACTAGCCAGTAGACTCGTGGGTTTGATAAGATCTAATCAATTAACTCCACAGCTAGCTAATGAAATGCTAGGTACAGGCGGATTAAGAGTGCCTACCGGACCAGGTGGTAAAACAACCATACAAGCGTTATCTTTAGAGGCTCTTGGACCAAAAGATCAAACTAAATATACAAGAAATATAGCAGAAAGACAAGTAAATATTCTTAGAGCTTCTCCAACACCTGATTTATCATCACGTATGACTAGAGATCTAATGCAAGGTGCTCGCATAGGTCTTGCTAAATTCATACGCACAGGATTGACAGAATATGCTATGCAGAGCTCAGAAAATAAACAAAGTCTAATTAGTAGAGGAATAAAATTTGATAGTAGAGGTAGAGCGGTTCCTCCTAAGGCTGCTGTGGATGCCGCTTTGTCTCATGGAGATGTTGGTAGTTTTCTAGGTCCATTATTCGAAAGAGGAATCATTGGACTTGGCGCAAAAGCTGGACCAAATCTTCCTGGTAAAGCAGCACCAATAGACACATCAAAAGTAGGAGATATAGTAGCAAGTATTATGACAGGGGGCGCGCCAATATCTTCTGAACTACCAACAGAACTTAGGGCATCCAAAGCTAAAACACGAGCATCGAAAGGTGTTCCTGATGCTGGTAAAAGAGGATTAGTAAATCAAATATTGAGATTTTTTAGATTACCAGGACTAAAATTTGCGCAAGGAGGGTCTGTTCCTGGTATACGTTCTTCACGAGCTACAGAAGCCATATTAGGAAAACAGCTTAGTGGAGTTGAAATGATTAGAGCTGCTAGACGAGCTGGCTATGATATAGAAGAATTAGATAATGGTATGGTTCAATTGTCTCGTAATAATAAGATTATGCATACTCTTAGTAGACCAGAGACATCAAAACTATTAGGAAGTATATCTACAGGATATAATAAAGGAGGTCCAGCAGGATCAGATACAGTGCCAGCACTATTAACTCCTGGCGAATTTGTAATCAATAAGAAAGCTGCTGCTAGACTAGGATCAAGCAGATTACATAGATTAAATAGAGCGGATAAAATTAGTGGTTTTAATACCGGAGGAGAAGTAGGACGCGTTCCAACATATTCGTCTGGTGGTGATGTGCAAAGATTTTTCTTTGGCGGTGGAGCAAGAGCGCGCCCAGGAGCAGAAGCAAATGCTCAAAATTTAATGGTTCCTGGTAATGCAATTAATCAACTGAGAGAAATGCTAAATGCTCTTAATGAAATTGGAGTAGCATCATCACGATCAGCCGATCTCTTAAGAAGAGGAGGAAGAGTAAGTGTTCAGGCCGCAAATGATGCTTATCAAGCCGACATTCTAAGATTAAGAGTGGCCGGTGCTCCTATGGACACTATATTACAGGCTGAAGCTAGACTTGCTAATATGAGACAACAGGGGGCTCAGCAAGTTAGAGCACAAAGACAATTATCTGGAGTAGGAGGAGCTCAACTACAAGTAGTAGAAGATGTTGCTCAGCAAAATATTCAAAGAATGTTTGCAAGAGCTCAAGCTGCTGGTGTTGATCTTAATGAAGCTCAAAGAGCGCGCATAGAAGACATGGGCTACAGAAGAGCTGCTCAGGCTGGAGGTCTTTCAACAGCCCAGACAGCGGGTCTTAGCGGTAATGATTTAAGACAGTATATCAATGCTGCTATGGGTGATCCTAGAACATTTGAACAAATGAATAGACAGTTTGAGGCTAGAAGACGAGCAGAGCTGAATAATCAATATATTGCCGAAAATAGATTTGGTGGTGATCGTAGAAGAATATTGCAACAAGCCAGTAGAGATGCTGCTGAAGAAGCTAGAATACGAAGACAAACACTGACTCAAACAAGAGGAGCGGCTGGTCCTGGAGCGAGCACTGGACAAAGAGTTCAGCAAGGAATGTTTGGTGCTAGTTTTGCTATTCCGATGTTAGCTCAAATGCTTGCGGGAGATCCATCGAGAGCAGCTACTGCTGGTGGAGCCGCACAGTCTGCTGCTATACAAGGAGCAGGCAATACCGTTGCTATGGGAACAATGATAGCTAGTATGTTTCCTCCTGGTATTGGTCAAGGGCTGGCCCTAGCTGCTACAGCAGCAGCATCAGTTGCTCAAGCATTTATCGACGCTAGAAATGCAACAATAGAATTTGAGAAAAATCTAGCAGCTAAAAAAGTAGAAATGGCACTGGAAGATGCAGGTAGATTATTTGAAAAATTATCCAAAGATATTAAAGATATAGATGTTCAAAATGCTATAGGACAAAAGTTAATAGAAGCAAGCTCAGCTTCACAAAGAGCAATTGAAATACAGGCAACCACAGCAAAAGCATTTTGGGTTAATATGTTTGATGCATTTGGAGGAGGTAATAGAACACAAAGAGCAGAATCTTCACAAAGAAGTCAAATATTGGATAGGTTTGGAACATCAGCATATTTAGAAACAACAACACTTGGACAGAGTTTTAGAGGAGGACGAGGCACTGCTCAAGATAGGGCTAATGAAGCAAGACTGTCTTACGTCTCACAAATGATACCAGAACAATCTAGAGAAATATCTAAACAGTTTGCACCTATAGCAGATAATGCTATTAAACTGATAGAAGAAAAGGTTAGGGGTGGTCTTAAAATAGAGGACTATATTAATACGGATGAATTTAAAAAACTAGGTAATGCAATTGCTTTAGCTAATACGGCAGTTTCAGAACAAGTATTGAGAATTAGAAATAGCACAATACTGACAGATGCCCAAAAAACTGCTCAAGAAAAATTAATTATTGCTACTTTTGCTGAAGAAGAAGCGAGAAGAAGAGCAAGTATAGCGGCCAGAGAGATACAATTAAAAGAAGTTCAAAAGGTTACCACTCAGTTATCTCGTTCATTAGAAAGAATGTTCCAAAATATGGAACAATCAATAAATAAAACTAATTTTGGTCTAGAAAAAATGAGTAGAGAACTTGATCTTGTATCAGCATCATTAACCGGACAAGCAAAAGCTGGAGAAGGAGCATTAAATGCTATTAATATTTTACAAAATCCAAGAGCATATGGCGAGGCAGACGTAACTTCTGCTCGTGGTCAGGCTGCTGGCTTTTTTGGTGGTAGTGGAGATATTATTAAAGGACTACTAACTCTTGGTGATGATATTGAAGCTACAATAATGGGAACTATTAATAAGACTGTAAGAGAATCAGAAGGTGATTCTCCAGCTAAAATTGCTATAGCAATAGAAAAAAGCGTTAAAGATAAACTACAAACATTACAATTACCATCAGATGTTTCAGAAAAATTAGCACGAGAAGTTAAAGTAGCATTAAATGAAATTCGTAAAGAGGGAGATGAAAAAGCAGACTTTACTCAAATAGAAGAAAAATTAAAAGATCTTGGACGCATACTAGAGAGTACAAGAAGAGCACAAGAAGTTGCACTAAAAGCACTAGAAAACTGGCAAACATCTCTTAATAACTATACATCTTCTATTAATACTCTAGCAGATTTACAAATTGATTTTCAAGCCAGATTAAGAAAAAGTTCCGAATTAATTATTGATAGTCAGCTTAATTTGGCTAGAACTCTTGGTAAAGATATAAGTTTAGAAAATTTGATAGGAAATAGAAACGCCCTAACTAGACAACAAACTGGCGGATTAACATCGCCTCAGGATATATTTAGAAATATTAATAGATTAGAAGCTCAAAGAAGGCAACAAGAAGGAGCTGTTGACGTAGCCAGACAAAGAGGACCAACAGGACTCAAAGATTTCATGGCTATGTCAAATAGCTTAAAATTAACAAATGTTGCGCTGCGAGAAAATTATGATGCTTTGAGGAACTTAGCTGAAAACAGTGATATAGCAGCTGCCGCTTTAAATAAAATTCAAGAAGCTCAACAAAGACAGCAAGGTAAAGTAGGTTTTATAGAAAAATTAGTAACATCGACACCCGAAGAGTTTGAATCTTTAAACAGAGCATTTATTAGATTACAGAATAATGCTAATGGACAAGTCAATACTATAAATAATAGTGTTGGAGCACAGAAAGCTTATATAGAAGCTATAAACGGTGGAGCAACAGCTTTTGAGGCTATGAGAGCAGCACAAACCGCTTTTGCTAACGAAAGAAGAGACACCCTATCCGCATTAAATGATTTACTTCCATTTTTAGGTAGTGGTCAACAAGCAAATCAAATTAGAGCTAATACTTTAGAAAGTATGTTGACGGAATCTGGGATTGGTGTGTCTCCAATGTTTGCTGATGTTTTGAACGCTTTAAGAAATCCCGAAACTGATCCAGAAACTCAACGAGCGATTGCTCTATATCAAGAGGCTAATCAACTACAAATTGCTGCAAATAATTTATTAAATCAAATTAACCAAAATTTACAAGCTGAAACAGCAGAAAAATCTGCGAAAGCAATAGCAGACGCTTTGGCAAATACGGTTTTAACGTTTAAGAATGCTGAACAGGCAGATTTAAATAGGGGTGTTATTCCACAAAATAGAGCAACTGGTGGGATTATTTATGCTTCCAATGGAGCTTTTGCTCCACGAGGAACAGACACGGTTCCAGCAATGTTAACGCCCGGAGAATTTGTAGTTAATAAAAGCGCCACCGCTAAAAATCTTCCATTATTAAAGAGTATCAATAGTCAAAAATACAGTAGTGGTGGTAAAGTTAGATACTATGCTGGTGGAGGATTGGTTAGTAGTTATTTAAATAGAAATTCATGGAATATAGACGGATTTCAAGAATCTTCAGACAAATTTTTAGATCCTTCAAATCCAGATGTAGCAGCGTTGTTGGATTCTGGCAAAATGACCAAGAAATTACAGATATTGCCAAATGTATGGTATAGAATGCCTTCTTCTAATAATTTACAAACCCCAAGAAGTGAATCGGTACTAGATCCTAAGAAAAGAATTCCTACAGAACTAAATATTACTGATCTATATCCATCGTCAGGAGATATACTTCCTGGTATGGTTAGTCATAGTATTAATATTTCTGATATTATAGAAGCCAATAGATTATCGGCGTCTCCTGGTAGATTAACTCTACCAACTACTCCTCCTGGTTTAAATAAAAATATAATATTTGGTATTGATGGAGATAAGTCTATAGATCTGATTACCAAAAATATCAAAAAGTCTGAATTTGAGCAATATAAAAAAGATATGAATAAAGTTAAAAATAATTTTGAATCCATTAGCTGGATACAAGATGCTGCTAATCCATTATCTTTATTATTAATGTCAAATTTAGCAGATCAAGGATATCCAACAACGGTCACCCCGCTTGCTAAAGATGCTCGTAGTCTTAATCCTAATTCTAGAGAAAGAAATAGGGTTCTTTACTATGGTAATCAATTAGTTCCAGAAGACAAAGATTATGGTAAATTATGGGAATGGACATCAGGAAGCGTAAGAACTAACGCATTAACTATAGGAGATCCTACTCATAAACCAAATTTTGATAATACAGCAGAAGATGCTATAAAACAAAAAACAAAAATTAGCGCAATAAGTCCTAAAGGTATTAATAAAAGTAGTCCTGGTATAGTTAAACCAAAAGAAATAAAAGATATTGTTCGATATCATAAAAAACAATTTGATGTAATTAAAAAATCTGTTATATTAGCTGATAATAATTTTAAAAATATAAAATTTGTTGATACTCCAGAGGTTAGAAAATATCAAGAATTACAAACTCAGTTTAGTAATTTATACAATAATCTGTCTCCTTATGAAATTTTTGAGGATCTTAGCTTATTTGATCATCCATTTTTAAAAAATGCTAAAAGTTTAATTGTAGCCTCTAACGTAGCTAGTACAAGAGGTGATATTAAAAAATATATTGAAAACAAACAGGCAAATCTTGAACCAGGAAGTACGCAGCCAAATAATAATGGTAATCCTATTCTAGTTGGATTATTGGACGCTTTAGATGGTAATTTAAATAATTTAACACAAGAGTGGGTTAAAAAAAGAGAGTTTGATATTTTTCCTCAAGGCCCAGGAGGAGCTAAACAATTCCCATACTTAGTAAACGCAAACATTGGCGACCTAGGTAAAGGATTTGAAGAAAGAGCCAAACAAGCAGTCTTAGATCAGCAGAATAGAATATCTCAAGAATTGGTATTTGATAATCGTAAGATGAGGTTAACTCTTGGGGCTGGTAAAAATATCGATCTGCCTTATTCTGCTACATATACAAAATATAGTGGTCCATTATGGGATAATACAACTAAATCATTTAGTGAAGATAGAAACAAGCAATTAAAGAATCTATATTTACCAGAAGATGCAAATATATTTAAGGGTCTCGATATTGATAGTCAAAGATTATTTAGTGGTAAACAACCGTTCGATTTAAATGCAGCAGGCTATTCGATTCCGGATAATTCTGCTAATAAGCTAATTGAACTTATTACCAATAATGGCGATCAAAATCAAATAGATCAAGCTAAAAATGATATTATTAAAAATAGCACACTAACATTTCCTCATAGAGGACCAAATGTTTCGGGGTCATTGATTAAATTACAAAATGCGGTTGGTCAACAAATTTTTAGTGGATATTCTCAATTACCATCAACAACATTTAGTTTTGGCGAATTTTTAGCGCAGGCTATAAATGACTATGCTGTTAACAATAAGAAAGAGGCAGGCATTGCTGCTGGTAAAGTCGCTGATCAAAAGCTGGGCAAAGAAATAATTGGTGATGCTCCAATGGAAACTGTTAGAGTTCTTCAACAGTTAACTCAAGGGGCATTGGGAGTGTTTGGTAGTCGTCCAGTTCCAGGATTACCAAGAGGATGGCTATTTAATAATATTCGTTCATTAGCGGGTATTTTACCACGAGGAGGCAGAACTTCTGTTGGTAATTTAGCAAATAATGAACAAGCAAAATCCGCGGCTGGTATAATTCGTAATGTTATTAATAATGCTGGATCATATGTTAGTAATCTTTCTGGAAAAGTTAATAATCCTCAATTATACAGTGGACTTAAAGATACTTATGGATTAATGTGGGGAGCATACAAAGCTTTCGATTCTATAAATAAGTCTGATACTAGAAATTTGGCACAACTACTAAATAATAATACTGATATAGAATCAATCTTTAGAACCCTAGGAGCATCCGCCTCGTTTGAAAAGGCTGCCGCAGCACCATTATCAGAAGACTACAAAGCAATGTTGGGTAATCAATTAGTTGGATCAAAAATTACAACTGTTGATGCGGCTGGTAATATCACATTGGTTAATCCGGCAGATGCTCCTCCTCCAAAGGTTGATAATTATAGTGATTTGATGAACTTAGCATTAAATCCATATAACGAATTCTCTTCAAGAACTGTGAGAAGCTCAATATTTGACAAGCTAATTGGAGATATTAGTACCGCTGTTGATAATCGTGGTATGCCATACTTTGATCCCAACACTTCAAATTTCTTAATCGGATCATTGGATTCTCTCAAAAAATGGTACGGCGGAGATGGTGCTTGGTTAGGACAAGACTATTTATTTGATAAGGCCGCAAACGCTGATCCTGTGGCCAGAGGACAACAGTTCACAGCAAATCTTGATGCTGGCCGAGGTTTGTATGAGATGGCCAATATGGCGCACCGTAATCTGGGCGGTTCTGTAAAATACGGAGATCTACCAGGAGATATATGGCTTAAGAATCGTGTTGAAGCTGGTAATTTTGCTACTGGTGGTTTGGTTTATGCTTCTAATGGCACTCTGGTGAATTTCCAGCCACGAGGAACTGATACTGTTCCTGCTATGTTAACTCCGGGAGAGTTTGTGGTTAATCGATCTGCTACTCAGAAGAATTTACCATTGTTAAAGAGTATTAATAGTAACACTTACATGGCCGACGGAGGATTATTAGAAGGTCCAAAGACTGTTCAAGGAGTTGCAATTCCTGGTAAAGATAACCTAAGTCCACGCATTAATAAAATAGATAAAAATATATCAATTAATACCAATAGTATTACTAGCATACAAAAAAATATAAAATCTATAAATGATACATTAGATAAAACTATTAGCGGTGGTACTACTGGTATTGATCAATTGAAAAACGATACGATGATGATTGCTAATACTGTTATGAGTTTGCCAACAGCTATTAATGATCAAATGTTAGTAGCTCTAAGACAATTATGGAATGATGTAGGGGCTGCAATAGGAGCAACATTACAAGGACTTATGAATGCTCCTTGGCCAGCGGCACCATTTAATAAGGGTGGTCCAGTATATGCCAGTAATGGACAATTAATAGATTTTCAACCACGAGGCACAGATACTGTTCCCGCGATGTTAACTCCGGGCGAATTTGTGGTAAATCGTGCTGCTACCCAAAAAAATCTTCCTTTATTAAAGAGTATTAATAGTGGAGTTGGGGGATATAGCAGAGGGGGTGTGGTTTATGCCCAAGAAGGAACGCTTATCCCATTTGGTATAAGAAATGTAGAACCATTGGTCAGAGCCGAACAGCTACGATTATTCGATATGCTAGATTCTGATAGTGATGGTATGCTTAGTCTGTCTGAAGTGTCGCCTCCTAAAGTTCAAAATAGTCAAGAATTATTTAAGATAACAGATACTAATCGTGATAATTTTATATCACGTGATGAATTTTTATCTATGCCCAAACCACAGAAACTATCTGGGTTGTCATCTGCTGAAATAGGAGCATCCGGTCCAAGAACCCCAGAAGGCGATAGGCTAAGAGCACTTCAGCAACAGAGAGAATATCAAGATGTTCCGCTATGGTTTGGAAAAAGCAGAAAAGAAACAGAAAACGAAAGACAACTAAGAATAGCAAATAGTACACATCCAGACATGACTCCTGGACTTGATGCTGGTTTTTATCCTAATTTAAATATGGCTATGCAGATTTTAGGCGATATAGGATCAGGTTACGTAGCCGGTGGATCATCACGCTCGTCAGGATCGACACCTGCACGACGAAGACCTTCAGCAAGACCAGAACCTTTAAGTCCTAGAAGAGATCCTGCTAGACCTGGGTTTGGAGGTGCTACTAGACGACCTGGCTATGGAAATGAAAATGACAACCAATTACCAAAAAGAAATACTCCTCAATCACAACCTCTTAGAAATGCATACAGACCTATTTCAGTAGAAGATCTTCCTTCTATTCGCGCTAACGCAGACAAGAATAGATCAGAGATAATGCATTTAGGAGCACAAACAAGACTAACCAGACAAGAAATACTGAACTTAATAGACTTTAAAACACTCGGTAGAGGAAGTCCGCTAACTGAACTTACCAAGCTTATGGCATTTGCAATTTATCCTCCAGGCAATGCAGATGGCGTTACCGATTGGGAATCCGCAAGAACTCATATAAAAGCAAATATTGCAGATGAGACATTTTATAATCGTCTAGCCTCTCGAATAAAGAAAACTTCACACACCATGAAGGGTAAGGGGCCATCGTGGCTCAATCAAGAGATTAAAGCTGGTGGTAGGGGGGTGGATGGTAAGGTGGTAGCTGAAGAATTTGCTAATAAAAGATTCACAGTGTTTAATAGTAGTAGTATTGATAATTTTAGAGAAAATTTTACGGCTAGGTTAGCTTCTTTACAAAAAGTTATGGATACAGATATCACTAAAATACTCACAGACTTGGGTATTGGTCCAAAAACAAATAAACAAGATATATTATATGATACCAGTGGAACACCGGCCGGATCTGATTATGGTAAATTAACAGACGCAGAAAAAACATGGCTAAAACAATGGGATTCTAGAATCGGAGAAAAATCTTCTGGACCAGGAAAGTATAGGTATCGTGGACAAACAAGATCCGAGCCAAGAGAGGGAGCATTGGAAGGAACAACATCAGACAGCCAAGCCAAACCCTCACCAATTGAGAAAGCTATTTTACAGAAAATGTCTTCTCCAACAGACACAAAAGCTTTCCACGGTACAGGCTCTAAAATAATGTCGATTGATCCCAAAAAATTAATACAAGGTATGCTTGGAGAAGCTTTCTATGTTGGTTTTGATGCTATGGAAGCTCCTATAAATTATCTTAGGATGGGACTAGATAAATGGTTACGAAGTAATAATTTAAAGAAAGCTAATGTAACACCAGAACAAATTGCTCAATTCCAGGGAGGTATTTATCCGGTAAGTATACGAGGAGGTATTGATGACTTTGTTCAGGCAGATCAGGTATTACGAGAAAATCCATCAGCATTAGCAAAAGTCCAAAATATATATCGTGATCTTGAATTAAAGCGAACACGTCTTGGTCCAATAGAATATGTCAATGATCCAACCACAGGTAGACCAAAGGCATCTCGCACAGAACAACCATTCGATTTAGAATCAGCAACAATGATGGAGGCTTATGATAATATTCAGAATCAATTAGCTGCTAGATACGAAGCATCATTTGCTGGAAAAGCAAATATACCAGATCCAAGAGGAGAAGCTCTCTCACTATCTGCTAGAGATATGAGAACAATGTTTGTTAAATATGGTATTCCTGGTATTACAGACCTTAAAGGAGCTATGGGCCAAGGAGCTATGGCTGGTATTTTTGATGAGAGCAGAATCGCTTTGGGTGACGCATTTATTCCTGATCAAGTTCTAAAAGAAGTATTAGGCTATGATGATATTAGAGATGCAAAACAACAGATAGAAGCTATTAGAACAGGCAAAGACCCAGCAGCAGATATGTTGAGTAGATTTGGCGAAATGATGACAAATGCTCAAACCAAAAACCGTGGAGGTATTGTTTATGCTAGCAAAGGCCAGCTAATAAACTTCCAACCAAAAGGCACAGATATCGTTCCAGCAATGCTCACCCCCGGTGAATTTGTTATTAATCGACAAGCAACACAAAAAAATCTTCCACTATTGAAAGCTATTAATAGTGGAACAAATGGATACTCTGATGGGGGAGTTGTTTATCTTCAAAACGGCGCTCAGGTCCGTGGGGGAGGTGGTCCTCAGGTTCGTGGAGGAGGTGGTCCTCAGGTTCGTCCAGGCATGAATCAAATGCAACCAAACGGACCCAGACAACCACGAATCAAAGACGAACTTGATGCTTATAAAAGAGGGGGTTTAAAAGATAGATTGCGGTCGGGATCAAAAAATAGATTCGACACCCAAGCATTAGCATCACAAGGGAATCAGGCTGGTAGGTTGTGGGTATTTACTGTGCCACGAGAAGGATTATTGGTGGATGGCGATGGAAATCCATTAAATAATGGTTTCCAATACATACTTAAAGATGGAAATGGAAAACCATCTAATAACTTATCCACAGAATCGTTAGCTGCTATGGATATTAGCAAAATATTTTCAGTAAGAGCTAATAGTGCCGCTAATGCTAGAAAAGCTATTCAAGAAATAGATAATGGTAAAAATAATAGAGTAGATTCATCATTAGCTATTGATGCAATCAGTGCTATATCCAAAGCTAAACAGCAACAAGCCAGAAAAAGTTTTGATCAAAAAATATTGGATGAATTATCTTATCAGATTGAAACTAAAAAAGATATATTTAGTATTTTTAATCCTAACTTCTTTAATACTGATGCTGGAGTTGTAGATAAATATAATAAAGACATGTCGGATATCATAGATACTATGGATCTAAACAATCCAGCATCTGTAATGGCTGGACTAGCAGCCTTGGGACCAAAAGCAAAAAGAGTTAAAAATAGAAAAGATTATTTAGAAGAAATAATAAGAAATAATCAGCAGGCTATAGCAATACTTAGAGCTGCCAATCTAGATTTTACTGATCCGGCTAATATGAGACAAAGTTTTCAGGGCAATTTACCAACATTTATTCATCAAAAACAAATTGATGATGGAGGAATTGAATTACGTAGTGCTAATGCTATTCTACAAAATTTAATGAATAATCCGAAGATCCAGATGGCATTACAGAACCCTATGGTAGCAAGATCCGTACAAGCGGCTTTGATGCAACAACAAGGCTTTGGGGTTCCAATATCAACATTTGAGGGTGGTCCCGGAGCGGTTAATATTCCTCAAAGATTAGCTCGTGGCGGAGTTGTTTATGCAAACGATGGAGCATTAGTGGGTTTTCAATCACGAGGAACAGACACAATTCCAGCGATGCTAACTCCCGGAGAGTTTGTGGTTAATAGAAGATCAGCTCAAAGTAATTTACCATTGTTA
>Ga0049080_10000070_pt1 | contig 30371 bp, 32 predicted proteins | sample GreLakmeER15MSRF_FD_66716 | JGI IMG/M metagenome (GOLD analysis project Ga0049080, IMG submission 66716) | Freshwater lentic microbial communities from great Laurentian Lakes, MI, USA - Great Lakes metaG ER15MSRF | ecosystem: Environmental > Aquatic > Freshwater > Lake | place: Great Lakes... | reverse complement strand
ATCCACACCGAATCTGCCGTAGTCTGGTAGTCTAGCAGCTCTAATAGAGTAAGTAGTATCATAGCGCAAAGATAAAAGACTTGCCTAGAGCTACCAAGGCATCTAGCATTTTTTATAGAGATAGGTTAGGGTTAATCCTGTAGGATCATCGCCGTTGGTGTAGAAAGACTTCTTAGGAGACTTTATGACAAAAGACGTATCAAACGCTAAAGAAACCTCATGCTATTCATACGAGGTTCTAATGGTTGTTCAAGTTCTAGCTGAAAACAGAGAAGCTGCTGACGAAAAGTTAGATAAAGATGGGGGATATGTAACCAAAAGAGAGGTTTCTCTAAAAGACGCAGTTCCCCTATATAGTGGCTCTAAAGATATTATAAATAACATATAGGGAAAATTTATGACTGACAAAAAAAGAAGAAACGCTATGCCGTGGGATCTTTTGAATCCTAATAGAAAACATGTACCAGAAGAGGTGTACAGTGAGCGCTATGAAATCTGTAAAGGGTGCGAGTTTTTTATTAAAAAAACAAAACAATGTAAAAAATGTATGTGTTTTATGAATCTTAAATGCGCTCTAGTTTGGGCTTTTTGTCCTGAAAATAAATGGCAAGCATACACGGAAGAGGAAAATAAATGAAAGTAGCAGTCTACACAATAGCCCTCAATGAAGAAAAATTTGTTGAGACTTGGTACAACTCTGTAAAAGATGAGGCAGACTACCTACTTATAGCCGACACAGGATCAACAGATAAGACTGTTGAAAAAGCTCTTGCCTTAGGGATTAATGTTGTGTCTATTTGTGTAAGACCTTGGCGCTTTGATCAGGCAAGAAATGTTTCTTTAGGACTACTTCCAGCTGATATTGACTACTGTATTCCCCTTGATATGGATGAAATCATGTTGCCGGGATGGAAAGCAGAGCTTCAAAAAGCTTTTGACTCAGGAGCAACTCGTCCTAGATATAACTATACTTGGAATTGGAATGAAGACGGAACTCCTGGACTTACCTTTGGTGGAGATAAAATTCATGCTCGTCACGGATACCGTTGGAAGCATCCAGTACATGAAGTTTTAGTTCCTGACCGCATGCAAGAGGTTCAGTACTGGACTCAAGCAACTATGGAGCACCACGCAGATAATACAAAATCACGAGGACAATATCTAGATCTTTTAAAAATTTCTGTTGAAGAAGATCCATATGATGATAGAAACGCTTTCTATTATGCGAGAGAACTGTATTTTTACAACAGACTTGATGAAGCAAAAAATGAATTTAAACGTCACCTACAGCTACACACCGCAAGGTGGGCACCAGAGCGTTCAGCATCAATGCGTTTTATTGGAAAAATATCTAAAGAAGATGCAGAGCTGTGGTTTACCATGGCAATAAAGGAAGCTCCAGAACGCAGAGAAGCCTATGTTGATCTCGCTCAGCACTACTACTCAATTGGTAAGTGGGAAGAATGCTATGACATAGCAATGCAAGCTCTAGCAATTACTGTTAAGCCTATGGAGTATCTCTGCGAGGCAGAGGCTTGGGGCTATACACCGCATGATATGGCAGCAATTGCTGCTTACAATTTAGGAAGATATCAAGATGCAGTTGTTCATGCTAGAAACGCTTTAGAAATTGCCACTCCAGAGCACAAGGAAAGACTTGCTAATAACTTAGCGTTCTGTGAGCAAAAAGCATGACATATCCCAATTGGTTTATTGAGGGTGGAGCAATCCATAACTTTTCCAAATTTTTACCTAAGTATAAAGATGTAAAGGTAGATTTTCTTCAGTTAGGGGCATACACAGGCGATGCTTCTGCTTGGCTTTTTGACAACGTTCTTACCCACCCAGAATCAACTCTGACAGACGTTGACACTTGGGAAGGCTCTGAAGAAGAAGCACATGAGGAAATGAACTGGAAAAGTGTAGAAGAAGTTTATGATCAAAAACTAAGACCTTTTCTTGACTCAGGTCAGCTAATAAAAAAGAAGATGACAACTAAAGAATTTTTTAAGTCAAACGACAAAAAATATGAGTTTGTCTATGTAGATGCGGATCATCATGCAATCTGGGCTCTTAGAGATGGGTTAGATGGGTATTCTTGCCTCAACAACGGAGGAATACTTGCCTTTGATGATTATAAGTGGGGAGCTTCTTTACCTATAATGGATCAGCCTAAAACTGGAATTGATGCATTTTTAATTCCTTATGCAAATAAAGTTACTGTTCTTGAGCAGGGTTTACAAGTTTGGACGAAGAAAATTTTTTAGATTTACTTTTTTTACTAGTTTTTTCTAAACGATCTGCTTTATAAGCTTCAACCGCATTTGCACTAGTACGACTTCTCCAAGCAAAACCACATTCTGTGCATGTAACAACCTTTGCTGTTGTCCATCGTCCTCCATTAGGAAGTTGCTCAATAGAAGTTTCTAGTTTTGAAGGTCTAGCTGTGCAGTAAGGACAGTTAGGAAATCTGCGACGTCTTGTTTCTTCACCGTTATACGAAACTGATAAAGCTCTACGAATATCAACTTCATCTCTACCACCCCAAATACCCCAAATCTGCCGATGCTCTAAAGCCCACTGTAGACACTCTGAGCGCACAGGGCAGGTAAAGCACATATTCTTGGCTGCATACTTTTCTTTAAAGTCTTTAGAAAAGAACCAATCTAAGGCGTACCTATTAGAAGGCTTTGCACAGGTGGCATCTGACTGCCAATTAAGGTTTTCCGCTGGTTTCCACACATGACTATACTAGACTATAAATTATAAAAATATCGGTTATAACACGATTATTAGAGATTATATTTCTATCCAAGTTGCAGGAAGGATAGAGTCGACTAAATCTCCATACTCTGTCTCACCGTACTCGTTACAAACCACATAATCTTCTTCATCTTCTATTATTCCAGTCCATCCGTACTGCGGAGTGCATTTTTCTATTAAATTAAATCCATCTCCTAAAGATATAGCTACTCCATCTCTTTGTAAAGCAGAGGCTAAAGCTCTTCTAACTAAGTCATTATCTAAATCTATGTGATCAAAAGTGTAATAAATTACTGAGCAGTCAACAGTAGAATCATATCCAGAGCCGTCCCACTCTTCCCAAAGGAAGTCACCCGGTCTATCAGTCTTCATATCTGTCCCTAAAACTCTTCATCTTCAGGATTAATATTAACTTCAAAGTCTGGAGTCTGCTGCTCTAAAAAATAGACTTCACTGCTGAGCTTCATTTCATATATACCAGCTACAGTCACAGCTCCACACATAGCGCAAACTTCTACCGTGCCTACACCTGTTTTGTTAGGTAGATCTACCCCTTTTAGACGCATTAAAATCCGTCCATTTTTATCCATGCTCTCTGGTTCCCAACGTGCATGTTCTTTCATCCAACAAGATTCACAGACGGGTACAGGACTGATAACTGGTTCAGCAGCCATAAGTCCAACTTTCACTAGGTTAAGACAATAGTCTACTCTTATGAAGCAGAGGGGAGATTTTCTTCAAGTATTATATTTAATTTACCACGGATTTGTTTTCTTTCAACTGGAGAATATCCGCCCCAAAATCCGTACTTTTCATTTCTAATAGCCCACTCACCGCACTCTTTTAGATGAGAGCACGACATACATATTTTCTTTGCTTCAACGTATCCGCTAAGTCTTTGTCCTACAACTTCTTCATCTTTATCTTCCATATAAAACAACTCTGCGCCTATCTCAGCGCAGAGAGGTTGTGTATATTGCCAAGGTGGTACAAGCTCAGACATGTTCCCCTCCAAGAAACTAGTTGTTTTGTTCTGACGCTATCTTTCCTACTTCATAACCACATCCTGCGTATCCAGCAATATCTATCCATGTATCAGGTTGGAAGCCAGATCCATGAGCAAAGCGTGCCATTTTTAGGCCAACCATCATCATTGCAACCTGCTCATTAGTAATTTCTTGTCCAAGAATGACAGACCAGATTTTTGCAGTTCTTGTAAAGTTTTCTTCTGGTCCGCCATAGTTAGCATTTCTATCCTGCGTAGTGATCCGAGCAGCTTCTCTAAGAGCTTCTACTCGATATGGGTTGTCAGATGTCTGTTTCATATATTCATTAACAGGGGGAACAGTGTTGTTTATATTCTCAGACATTCTTTAACCTCGCAGTCACTAGAGCAGTATATGAATAAGTACTAGATGCTTTTAAGCTAGGCTCTATCTCTAACTCATATGCAACATATTTGCCAAGATCTTCAACCTCAACATTTATAAATTCAGCTAGTTCTTTTTTAGCTTTTTCTTGTATATTTTGATAATCGCTACCATCAACTTTAAATTTAAAAATAGCAGAGTTCACTATGGAACCCGCTTTTCCAATTGTTGAGGTGTGTAGTGAAATCCTTCTAAGACAGGCTCTTTGCCATCTGTTGTCTTAACGATAATGTCACCATATCGGATGCTTACTACTTTTCCACGACGACCATTGTGTAGTTTGCCCATTTCACCGTCAAATGCATTCCACTTGACTCGAACTTCATCGGCAATAACAATTTGACCCGCTTGCGCTGGAACCCAATGCTCATTTTTATTTTCTACAATGATTGCATGGCCCAAAGCTAGCTTGCTGAATAGCTCAACAATCTGACTTAGGTTTGCTTCGTTCTTTTGTGGATCTGGATCTGTGTTTTTCAAACCCTCCCACTTTTCTAGTAGGGCAAGAACATGATCTCCAACAACTCGCTTTGTGCGATTGTTGGTCAATTGTTCTTTGACCCACGGCATATCTACTTTGGCCATTTTGCTGTCCTTTCGTACAGTTTTGCCTAGACTAACGACAACTGGCTCTGGTTGTCCAGAGCTCTCGCTGTTTTTTCCAGAGAGTCTGCGTATGACGGCACTGCCTCTCTGTAAAAATCTTTTTGACTCTGAGCCACCATTGTTCTTTCGGCTGGGCTCATTTCCTCTATTGTTGACGGTAAATACGCCCATTCTGCTCCTAGCTCGGCGGTATGACGCCATTCAGTAACAACAGGGACCCCTGCTATGAGTGATTGAGATATCGCAACAGACCACCAAGGATCTCCTCCTTGATAGGTACTAATCAAAGTTCCTACTGCTCCACTGATCTTTGATACAACCATCTCATTTGTACTGTAGTTATTATTTCTTGTTGATTGAACAGGTAGAGTCAAACTTTTTGACACTTTCTTTGTCCATGCAGACTTGTAATTATCTGCACACCAGTATGTCTTTTTAGATTCAGAAAACCTATCTTCCGCTTGATCTATAAGAACTCTGTCATAACATAAAGATACAATACTGTCTTCATCTAAATTTGGAATATTTTTTGTAATAATATTTTTTGAGAACCAAGGCATACTAGGAACGAACGTCTGCTCCCATTTCTCATTGTGTAAATAATCCACAAAGCTTAAAATCTGTTTTTTATTTTCTGGGATAGAAGCTTCGCTAAACTGAATTCTTTTAGAGTAAAAATCTTTATAAAAACTATCTGTTCCCGTATTAAAGTCCCTAATAGTTGTTCTAATCTTCTGTGGCTCTGGCATATCAATGATTAAACGAAGCTTTCCAAGCTCTCTTGCCTTATTAGCCAAAGCAAAAGCTCCGTATGAGTAGTGAGCAGATAGGTTTGATGGAGAAGCTAGACCGACAAATATTAAATCAAAACGATCTAAAAACTCTTTTGAGTATGACAAATGTGGTTTTGTAAGAAAAACTTCATGTCCTAATTCAACAAAAGCATCATGAATAAGACCAGTAAAGGTCGGATAACGACTTATTGCGTTATGTGACGACTGTGATGCTGTGCACCCAGTAACTAGTATTTTCATTTCTTCTCTCTCTTGGATTACTAAATTGCTACCCAACAAAAATCGTTGGGTAGCAACCTAGCAAAACCAGCTTTAGAACGGTGATGCTGGAGCTGCAGCAGGAGCAGGAGCGGCAGCAGGAGCTGGCGCTGGTGCAGGAGCTGGAGCAGGTGCAGCAGCAGTTGTAGGAGCAGGAGCGGCTGTCTCGCCATTCATTGCAGCAACTGTCTGTGCACTTGGATAGTAATTCTTGATTTCGTTCTTTTTAGCGCCGTTATATAGACGGCTACCAATCTGTGCACGGAATCGACGACCCATAAGTGCTTGCTCAATTTGAGCATTGGTTGGGTTGTTATCGAAGTATCCACGACCAATTCCCATGGCATGGAACTTCTTAAATAGGATTCCCAGCGCTGCTGGTGAATCTGGTGAGACAACTAAGTTGTCCCATACAAGACGCTTATTGTGAGCTCCGCCCTCAACCTGCGCCTTTACTTTGAACATGGTTTTGCCAGATTGCGATGTTGTCGCAGTGGCTTCAACGACTACGAGATCGTAATCGCCGTCTGGTAGCGGTTCGTAATTACCCGAATCACCAGCGTCTTTAATGAGGTCTGCCCAATTGCGTGAACTCACTGAGTGCCTTCTTTCTTTGTAGTTGTTTCAGCTGCCGCTGCTTGTTTTGGTCCAAAAACAATGTCGAGCATTCGCTCAATTGACATGTCTTGTTGTTCTACGACTTTGCCGAGGCGTCCTTGGACACGCTCGCCAGCTTCGTATTGATTTGTTCGCTCAACATACATACGACGAACTTTGTATGGAGGTTGAGTTGGATCTGGATTCATCCGTTCTTCAACGGTAATTGCTCCCAGAATGTCGTAGAAGTATGGAGCCTGAATTGCTAGCTGTCCTTGTAAGTATGGACGATAACGACCATCCTTATCAATACGAGCCATTGCAGTTAGAACTACCGCTTCTAACGGATTGGTTGGATGCATTGTTAAGTCACGAAGATCTCGTAAGAGACCACCCATGTGACGTAGCAACTCTCCCCATTGCTGCTGTGTCATTTGATTAACACCAGCAATGTTTTCCAAGCACTTCACTTGAAGCTCAGATACAGAGTCAATAATGAGACTCTTGAAATGATGCTTTCCAAGTTGAAGCCATTGGTATGTTTTTAGAACAGTGTCGTAATCACGAACTGTAACTACAACAGTGTCCCATGTCCCATCTGCTAGAGGTGGTTCCTCACGCAGTGGATCCCAATACTTAACGACGATAGGCAAGAACCTGTGACCGCCTTCAACGTCAAGCATGAGTCTTGGGTAAGGTGCGGTGACAGCAAGACTTGATTTACCAACCTTGCTCTCTCCGTACACCATTACAGTAAGAGAGCGTTGAATTTCGCTCATCGTCACTCGCTTCCTTTTTTCTCGGTTGATTCGTAGTACGCATATGGGTCTGCGACCTCATATGAATCGCTAAGTGCTTGCTCGGCAGCGCTTCCGTCGTCGAACATCGGGCATATAGCGAAAAATTGACACTTCCATTTGCAATCACGAGTTGGTCGTGGGTATGCAACATATGATGGTTCTGCTCCTGTGTCAAGAGCTTTTCTTACATTCATCAGATCAGCAATAGTTCCGTGAATGCGATTCCAAAAAGAACGCATTGTAAAGATGTTATGTCGAACTTCAATTTGATCATAAAAAGGTGGACGAGCATTTGCTGTGCGCTTTACTTTCTTTAGCATTGTAAAGATGCCACCTTCTGAGCGCTCTGCTTCATCTTTCTTTGTAGATTCAAGAAGCATGTAGGTAAGAACCTGCTCGTTCATAGGAGCAAGGTTTGCAAAGTCGCTAAGAGAGCCACCAACAGTTTTAAAGTCACGGAACATACGAACTCCGTCAGCTTTGCGACGAACACGCATATCAAGCTTTCCTTGAAGCTCTACTTCACCATTAAATAGTGGAGCAATAATCTGCTCTTCTGTAGAAATAACTTCTAGTTCAGCATCAATTCCATTTTCTTCCACCCATTGCTCATAACCTTCGAGCATGATGCGACCCATTTCAGCTTCTTGTTCAAGCTGATGAGTATCTTGAAAATCTGCAAGTAGTAACTGACGATCTGCCTCAACTAGTTCTGCGTGAGCAGTAATAAGAGGACGACCTTCTGCATAGTGAGCATCTAACGCTGCGTGAATACGGCTACCGAATGCAAGAGCTCCAGTCATGTCTTTATATTTAGGTTGCAAACGTCGGTAGTAGGTAAGCCACCACTTACGTCTACAATCTTTAAATGTTTGGAGTTCTGAGTTAGAAAGTCTTATAACATCGCTCATAGTAACCCTGCCTTATCGTCTTTAAGCAACTTCATCAGTTGATCTTTATCTCGAACAATTTGTTCGAAGTTGTCAGACTTTGTCTCTAGAACTTGAAGAACTCGTTCTTCTAAAGTCCCCTCAGTTACATAGTCCATAATTAAAATTGAATCGTGAATCTCGCTTCCAATACGATGCACACGATCTAAAGCTTGCTTATGATCAACAAGTGACCACGGCCTTTGAAGCATAACTAAGCGACGAGCTGCAGTCAAGGTAATACCTACACCGCCAGCCTGTGCAGTAAAAAGAATCCATTTGATACGACCTTCTTGGAAATCATCTACTGCTTTTTGGCGCTCATCTTCATTTTGAGCACCAGTAATAAGTCCATGAGGGATCTTTGCTTTAGTCATTGCAGCACTTAAAAGTTCAATAAGCTGTCTAGAGACTGCACAAACAGCTACAGAGTCATCGCCGAAGTCGCCATTACTAATATCATCCATAAGAGCATCGACCTTACAGGATGGCTCTGACAAAATGGCTTTCATTTCACCAGTAGATTCGTCAATAACCATATCTGCGTAAGAACTTGCAAACTGAAGTAATCGAGTTGTTTGAGTCAAAATACTTGGAGCTGTAAGAGCATCTCCAGATTCAAGTTCTGCAATCATTGTGTCACGCATCTGCTCATAAGCTTTTTTCTGCTTAGGTGACATTTCAACATCTCTACGCTCATTCAATACTGGAGGTAGGTGTGGAAGTACAACCTTTTTAAGCATACGACGCATTACAGGGTTTACAGATTTATAAAATTCATCCTGCATCATTGGTTTGACACCAATAACCATCATTCCACCAAATGCATTGAGCATGATGTCAATCATTCGATCAATCCACTTTGTTTTGCTTGGCCAGTCCTGAGGAGATAGCCAATGAAGAATAGACCAAAGGTCCACAACATTGTTAGCAATTGGAGTACCAGTTAAAGCAAAACGAATTTGAGCATTACCAGTCGCTGACCAAAGAGCACGACTTTGCTTTGACTTAGGATCTTTAGAGCGATGTATCTCATCGGCTACTACAGCTTTAAAATCAATCTTGTTAAGTTCTCTAGGGTGTACTTCGCAACGTGTTTCTGTGACAGATTCATTAAGACCACCACAAGCCTTGCAGTGAACTAAAGCAATAGATCCATAACCAGAAAGACGTGAATGAGAGCGTAGCGACTCCCAATTAATAATATAAACATCAGCACCAGACTCGAATTGCTTTTTACGCTGACTGGCTGTTCCCTTAATAACCTGAGTCTTAACTCCCGGCCACCATCTTGCAAACTCACGAGCCCAGTTCTTCTTTAAAGTGTTAGGGCAGACAATTAAGGCTGGAAAGACTTCTTCTCCAGAGTCTTGAATAGCCTTAAGAGCACGAATGGCTTGTGCTGTTTTTCCTAGTCCGGGCTCATCAGCCAACAAAGCCCTACGAGCCGTTTTAAGGAACTGAACTCCTGCTCTTTGATGCGGGAATAGGTCTTCGTCTCCATCTGCGCTCTCAAGCTCTCTGAGGGCGTTTGATGGGCCAATACGGGTGTTTAATTCATTTGTAGCCCACTCATTGAGGTTGGGTCCAATAGTTAATCCATCACGGAATGTAGAGCGTAGAGCAAGACAGGTTGTCCAACTAAGGGGAGCTCTCCAAACCTGATCCTTGGGGCTCCAGGAGGCTCCTGGAAGGCTCTTACAGAGCTCTTTAAAGCGCCAGTCGGTAGTTAGAAGGATATGCTTTTTATCAGCATCTACTTCGGCTATTACGGACAACTTATCCTCTTTTCCCTGTCATTATGTCATATGCGGTTGTAAAACTTTTTTAAAGAAGTTTATCTTACCGCATATTAGTCTAGCAGAACTCTTGGCTTCCAGCCAGTTTTAACCAATCTCAATAAGGCGTGTCGGATTGCGTCATTTGCGTGCCCTTCTCCCCCTACATGCCAAGCCCCTACCTTCTTTAGAGCCTCGTTTGGGAACATGGCCTTAGCATCTGCTGGGGACTGAAAGATTATGCGTTCTGGGTCATACATGTTTGTACGACATAGATGTTTAAGAACGCCAATCTGCTCAAGGCTGTAGGGAGCCTGAGAGTTACGAACAGTTTGGGCATTGATAGTAAACCTTTCACACACTACTGAAAGCGAGTCTTCGTTTCTATAGGAGTTAAGTAGTGTCTCTACTGGAATAGCAAACTCTTCTGGTTGTACTTCTTTTGATAACAAAATATTTGGATTTTCATCCGTGCCGTCCCAAGACAATAAAGCTACTCCACTTGCTTTGCCTGGATCAATAGAAAGAACATATTTCATCGGTACTTCTGACCCCAATTCTCTAGAGGACCGTCAACATCAGCAGTTAGGGGTACTGCCCAACCTTCGGTAGTTGTCATACATTGACGAACCAGCTGTTTAATCTCTTCAGCATCTTTGCGTGGAGCTTCAAGAACAATTTCATCGTGTACTGGAACAATAAGGTAGTCGGTCAGATCTGCTTGGTCAAGCTTTACAAGATTTGATTTAAATACCTCAGCAGCTCCACCTTGAATTAAATAATTAACAAGAGTATATGTGCGATCTTCATCGCAAGGAATACGGCGACCAGTCCAAGTGTGTACATATCCTTGACCTTCATTACGCAAACGAGTTTGGCCTATGTGATCAATCTGCCTTTGGAATACAGCCATTCCTGGATAGTTAGCATCAAAAGAATCAGATACAGAACGCATCTGAGCCTCTGGTACTCCAGCAGTTAGCGCTTGCTTTGCCACCCCTGCTCCGTAAAGTCTTCCATAAACAACTCCCTTGATTAGGTTACGTCGCTTGTCAGACTTTTGCATATCTGGTTCTTGATAAACCTGACGACCAATCTCGGTAAAAGGATCTGAGCCAGTTGCATCTGCCTTGTGAAATAGCGAAATAAGATTTTCATCTTCAGATAAAGATGCAAACATACGGAACTCAACCTGATCTAAGTCGGAAGTAATAATTACATTTCCTTCTTCTCTAGGAATAAAAGCTGTACGAACAGTGTCATCTCCCTTAGGAAGAGTTTGTAAAGCTGGATCTGTAATTGACATACGAGATGTACGAGCACCTAGAGTCTTTACAGAAGGATGAACAATTCCGTCAATAGACTTTTCCATAAAGTTAGAAAAGTAAGTATTGGCTAGTTTGTCTGCTTTTCTTTGCTTAAGCACATTCTCAGCAAGATTCTTAACATCGTTATTTCCATTGATGATAAGAAGTTGAAGCTGGTCCTTGCTGGCAGACTTTGCTCCTGATGGAGTTGTTTCGGTGATATCTGCACCTAAGCTTTCTAGCAAACGAACTAGTTGAACATTGCTAGTAATGCTTACTCCACCATAAGCGTTCGATGCCCAACTCTTTACAGAGTCTGAGTACTGAATAAGTTCATCAAATTTTTTCTTTGAATAGTCAAGATCGATACGAGCACCATTAAGCTCCATGCGAGTAACAATCTTGCGTGTAGCCATTTCTAGCTCGTAAGCACGATTGTAAGGACCTTGTGGACCGCACTTTTGATAAAACTGTTCCCATAAGCGCATAGTTAAAACTGTATCTAGCGCACCGTAAACCCAGTAAGGCTCGTAATTAGTTGGAACAGTTCCCCAAGTCCAACCATTCTCGATAAGCCCTTGGTCAAGACTTTCTTGCATTGCAACAGCTTTGCCGTCAACATAAAGAGCAGAAAGAGGTTTTAAAGCACCAGAGCCAAGAGGATTAATAATGTGAGCCATGATCATTGTGTCATGTGAACGCTCCCATGGAATCTTCCATCGAGATTGAATATCAAACCATCGAGCTTCGAATGCAATGTTGTGACAAACAACAGGTCCATCAAACTTATCCATTGCTTCGTAAAAAACACCAGACCATTCGTCCCAAGGAATAGACCAACCAGTTAAACCATCTCCAACTTGAACAAGACGTAATTTTCCATGCCAAGGAGATAGTGCATCTTCTCGTTTACCGCCAGGCAGTTCACCAGTTTCGGTGTCAATTGCAATAGCGTTATAAGGTCGTCTTTCACTAAGCCATGAAATAAATTCCTGCGCTTTTTCAACAGAATCTACAAGGTTTAGTTTTACGTCGCCTAGTCCGTTCGTCACTTCTTTGTCGCTCATTCTTTCCTAACTTCTTAAGGAATCATCTCGATTCTATAGATAGAATCTATTTTTTCGTCATTCAGGGCTGCTCTTTCAAGTAACCTTTGCGCTACGTTAGTAAGATATCTTGCACCACCAGAGTCATATTTGTAAAGGGCATCCAATACTGGCTCTGGATCCTCGCTTACCTGAGCCCAATTTCTGTCTGTTTCAGGGAAAACAATAGGCATGTTGTAGGCAGGGTTGCACTCTTCACACGGGATGGAATCATCTCTAAGCTCATCTACTGACCCTTCCTTTAGCCCATATCTTTTAACGAGAGAGCAGATTGGGGAGTGAAAAACTATGGATACACCTATTCTAGAAAGAATATACGACCCATTTTCGGTTTTGTAAAGCTTAAACTCAATCCAGCGTGTTGCGCCACGACGCCACGAGGAAGATTCTCCTAAGAGACGCCCGTTAAACTGAAGGGTTCTTGAGCCATCTTTAACTTCATGCATTTGGAATTTCGGCTCCTGTTTCTTCATCGTGTGTGTGATCCTCAGAACCATCGTGTGTATGAGGATCAATAACCATAGATGCGTTTGTTTGTTCCTCTTTAAAGTAAATGTAGTTCCACCAAAGATTAATTTCATTGTTTGCCCATAAAAGCTCAAACCAACCAATAGCTGGCCAAGCTTCAGAACCAACGGGTTCATCTAACGCAATAAGTCTTAATGTTTCAGATTTGTCTTGAATATACTGTATGCAGTTATTCATATGTGTATATATTAATTCTGCTGAAACGGCTTCTTTATCTTCAGTGTTTTCAAAATTTATAGCCATGGCAAACTCTTCACCAGATGTTGCAGTAAAGACTTTTTTGATAGCAGGTCTTACCCCCGCTTCATAGTTAGCTTGATAATTTATCATATTTTCTCCTTTGTCTCTTAATCTTTTCTTTGATTAAGTCTATCTCAGTTTTCTGCACCTTGACGAGTTCTAGGATTAATGTAGAGAGAAGATCGTAATTTAAAGATGCTGGCTCTCCTTTTTCATCATACCCAACTAACTCTTTGAAACCAAGATCTTCTACCTCTTCAGCAATATAGCCATACATCCACTCTCGATTAAGACTTTCCTGCAAATGTCTAACTTGATTTTTATATTTATATCTTTTTAATTGTAAATTTAAAAGGTTTTTTATGTTTGGAACTTCATAGATAGATATCTCTTTTTTAAGTTTTAGCGTTGATGTATTTGAGCCAGCTGTTCCATTAAATGCTGGACGGGTGTGAAAATGGGTACCGCTTCCGTGTGCTGCAGCACCAGCCGCACCCCCGCTTGTTCTAGTGTGTGAACTAGAATCTCCAGTGACTCCAGCTATAAATGATGGTATGGAAATAGGGTGAGTGTGGGAGCCAACTCCAGTGCTACCAACATTAGAGTAACCGTTTTGACCGTGCACATGAGAGCCTTGTGCAACATTAAATCCTTGTGCGTTAACAACTACACTCAAAAAAGTTAAACCAGCTCCTGGTTGAGGGCCAGGTTGTACCGATTTAGTTATAGGATAAGTAACAGATAGTCCACCATTAACAATGGTTCCACGAACAGAGTTTATAGTGCTTATCTTGTCATTAGTAACTGCACCTGGACCAAATTTATCTGAACTATTTACGGCACCTGTAGATATTTCTGATTCTGGAAATACAGGCATTCTATCAACGCTTAAAACTCCACTTGCTAATTTTTGTGTACTTAAATTTGGAATTTCATCTGTAGAAAAAGTACCAGTTGTTATCTTAGAAGCATCTAAATTAGGAATATTTGTTGTATCAAAAATACCAGCTGTTATTTTAGAAGCATCTAAATTTGGCATTCTATCAGCCGTTATCTCTGGAACCCTATCAATAGAAAAAACACCAGATGTCACTTTAGAAGTAGCTAAGTCAGGAATATTATCTGTATCTAAAACATCACTTACTTTAGAAGCAGAAAGAGAGTTGATTTGGCTATCTTCAACATCACCAATTAACTTTGAAGAAGACATTCCAGATATTTTGCTATCCGCAATACCTCCTGCCAGCTCTGTTCCTCCTACAGAACCGATTAAAATAGAATCGCTATTCACAGCATCTGTTGCAATTTGATCATTTGTTATTGAATCATTAGCTAGCTCAGGAGTTCCTACTGCTTCAGGAGCAATAGAGTCAGAGTTAACGGCGTTGGTGGCAATAAGATTGTTCGTAATAGAGTCTTGCTCTATTTGAGCTGTGCCGACTGCAGCGTTGGCAATAGACCTTCTAACTATGGCATTATCGGCAACTAAATCTTCTTCTACAGCTCTTAATGCAAGATTACGAGTAGAAACAGCTTTAGAGGCAAGACGTGAAGCAGAGGGTCTTGTTTCTAGGTATCTAATTCTTTTTTGGATATCTGTAAGATTTCCAGAAATAGTCTTCCTGCGTGATCTACGACGGGTTGCCATGCTCAAGCTCTTCTAATTGTCGTAGCTCTTCTTTTAGTAAATCTATTTCTTTTTGTTGTTCTTTGACTAGTTCTAGCACAAGAGTGGACAAAAGACCGTAGTGAAGGCTAGCTGGTTCTTTATTTTCGTCATATCCAACTATCTCTTCTACGCCATTTTCAAGAACTTCTTCTGCTATGTAGCCGTACATCCATTCTCTATTTAAGTCATCTTGAAGATATCTGACTTGATTTTTGTACTTATATCTTTTTAATTGTAAGTTTAAAAGTTTTTTTGGATCGATTCCATAATCTGAAATTTCTTTTTTAAGTTTTAATGTAGAGACGTTCGATTGAGTATTACCCGCAAGACTAATGCTGTGTGTATGTGAACCATTTCCTGAACCGTGGCCTCCATGATCTCCTCCGCTAGCAGTTCCAGAAACAGAGAGAGGGTGTGTATGTGAACCAACTCCAGTGCTACCAGCGTTAGAGTATCCACCTTGACCGTGAACGTGATTGCCACCAGCTACTTGAGTTGAACCAGAGCCTACATTTATGCCAATAAGACTTCCACTTTTGCTTAAAGGAGATGATACTGTCAATCCGCCAGAGACAATTGCTGAATAAGATGATGAAGCTATTTTGTCTGAAGTTATAGTATTTGCACCTATTTTAGTATTAGTAATAGCGCCAGTTCCTATTTTTGATGAAGGAAGCTGTGGAAGCCTATCAAGATCTACAATTCCACTTGTAAATTTATCAGCATTTAGATTTGGAATACGAGCTGTAGCAAGAGTACCAGATGTAATTTTAGAAGCATCTAAGTCTGGAATACGAGCTGTAGCAAAAACACCAGATGTAATTTTAGAAGCATCTAACTCAGGGACTCGGTCAGCTGTAATTGCTGGGATTCTTGCAAGGTCAAAAATACCAGAGGTAATTTTAGAAGCGTCTAAATTAGGAATATTAGAAGTTGCAAGTGTTCCCGTTACTTTAGAAGCAGATAGTGAATTAATTTGACTATCTTGAACTTGTCCAATTAGTTTAGAAGCAGACATTCCAGCTATTTTGTCATCTGTTATGTTTCCAGCAAGCTCTGTGTTTCCCACCGCTCCTGGAGCTATTGAATCTGAATTTACTGCATCGGTTGCAATTTTATCGTTTGTTACAGCATCAATTGCAATTTCACCAGTTCCAACTGCGCCAGGAGCAATTGAGTCTGCATTAACTGCATTAGTTGCAATGAGAGCATTTGTAATTGAATCCTGTTCAATCTCTGCAGTACCTACAGCAGATGCTGCAATGGATCTTCTAACAATTGCATTATCAGCAACGATGTCCTCTTCTACTGCCCTTAAAGCAAGGTTTCTAGTTGCAACAGCTTTAGATGCAAGACGAGTAGCGGAAGGTCGAGTCTCTAAATACCGAATTCTTTTTTGAACATCGGTAATGTTTCCAGAGATACTCTTCCTGCGTGATCTACGACGAGTGGCCACAGCTAGTCTCCTTCTACGTTTCTAGTAAGACCTGCTTGTTCTCCAGCAGAATCTACTTTCCAGTCTGTAATAAGTTCTAGGTCTACAGTCTCTGGGAAAGCAGGGTTGTCTGGAACTGAAACCTTAAATGATGCAATTTTTCTAACAATAATGTCATCTCGTGGTTCCTGATCATCTGCAAGACGAGCTAGAACAAACGGATCATCAATAATAAGTGAGCACCAATCTCCTGGGCTATAGCTTCCAATGACGGGAGTTAAAGACCCATTGACGGTTAACTTAAACTCTCCAATAGGAGGTTTTGATTCATAAAGATACTCTTGAGCATACTGATAAAGAACATCTTCATCTCCAGTGTTATTTACCACTTCAACTTGATCTAATAGAGGCCAGCTCTTACCGAAAGGATTATTGAGTAGGGAAATGTCTGCAGCAGCGGCATATGGCTGGCTAGCTGCGTCAGATAAGTCAGAAATATTTCCTTCTACAAAGAAACGAGTTGCAGCATCCTCTGCACTCTCTTCCACTGTAAAGGTAGAAATACTTCCTGGATATTCAAAGACAACTTGGTTATATCCAAGACGCTCTGCATCTGTTAAATCTCTAGAGGTATCTTCTAGAGGGTTAGGGTTTTCAATGTTAAGAAGAGTAAAAGTTCTTGTAAACGATGCAGTGGTTAAATCGTAGTCGCAATCAATTCGATACTCAAAACCGTTGATGTTGTTTGAATAGTCTTCTAGAATCTCTCCAACGCTTTTAAGCTCGTAACCTCGCAAGTATTGCGTGTCTTGGTAAAGATTGCTGGTCTCATTTGTCCCTATAACTATTCCTAAATCGGAGTTAGCTGCGTATGGGCCATAAGTTCCATAAACTAATTTACTTCCTGTGGTGAGCAATCCTCCAGACACTGTAGTTGAAGGTATGTTTCTAACATTAGGTAGATCGTAACTAATAGTGTTAGAAGTGGTACCTGTAATAGTAAAGTTTCCATCAAAATTTTCATCTAATCTTTCACTAAAAAAAGAATCTACTCCAGACAAGGTTATTCTTTGACCAATACCAGCTCCATGAGGAATGTGGGTGGTAACTGTTGCTACATTGTTGGTAAGAGCTTTATTTGTTATATAAAAACTTCTTATACCGGGCAAGGTAGTTAAAGTTATATTTGCTCCTCTATCCTCAAACACAACCGTTTTAGTGTCTGGAACTTCTACTACCGTGTGATAGCCATTAAAGCTAGTATCTACCTCAACAAGCTCAAACTCTTGACCAGGAACTAATTCGTGATCCTCTAAAGTTTTTAGAGTAACTTTTCCTTCATCTCTTTTCTTAGAAATAACAGATACTTCTACAGTATTACCGGGCTCTATAACGTCATTAGCAAAGAATCCTGGACGTGCATCAGTAGTAACTGAAATGTCTGTAGCAACTTGAAAAAGAAGATCTCTGACAAAATCGTAAGTATCAATGAGCTTTCTTACAGCACCGCTAGTGATTGAAGTGGACCCAACATTAGGTCCTGTTACAACATAAGTAAAACTAGTAGGGGACGGGACAGCAACAATTTTATGAGTACCGTCTACAGAAGGGTTTGTAAAAGTTACCTTTACAAAGTTATTTTGTTTAAATCCATGAGCTTCTTCTGTAACGATTGTTGCTGTTCCGTTTGTTATAGAAAAAGATGAAACTCCAATAAATTCTGACCCATAAACTAGAGTCTGCCAAATATGTCTGTGGTAGAAATAGCTAGTAAATTCAGAAGCATCAACATCAAGTGTCTTACTGCTTTCACTGTAAGTTCTTGCCCAAACTATTCCGCCCCATACGCAGACATCGTTACGCATTACATATAGACCTGTTCGACCAGGCATGGTTGACTCGTAAAGATTTAACTTATTAGTAGCAGCGATAACAGGTATTGTCCCAGAAAAAGATCCAGCTCTACGAAGCTGTCTTTCATAACTAACACCAGAAAAAGGAACTTCAGCTAAAACCTCATTAGAAACAAGGTCGGTTAAGAAATACCTATAGTTAACATCTGTAAGTGTCGTGTCGATTGATGTCATTTTTATCCTTTTTTAACCTAGCCAGCCAGACCTATAAAATACCTTTAACAGACCAGTGCTTGTAGAGTTTTTATCATCGGCAAATTCTATTTCGTTATTTCCAGGCTGCAAGAAGAAAAACTCTGTTAATACATCTAATTTTGCTCTTGCCCCTTCGTAGTTTCCATTCAAAGCAACATCTCTTGTAAGAGTGTCTACCTCTAGAATATCTGGGCCAAAATCAACCAAAGCTCCAACTAGACCTGGAGTAAAAGGTATATTAGCTTTTTTAACTGCAATTCCAGAAGCTTCTACTTCGCTTAAATCTGCATTGACAATGTTTCCATTAATAGTTGCACTTCCGCTAGCATATGCAGCAAATGGAAGTCCGCCACTAACCCTAGCTTCACCAACATCAGCTGTGCTTGTCACAGATCGAGAACGTGTGACCGATGCTCCTAATACATAAGCAGTACCTCCACCTACCCCTCCCGATGGAGCGCCAGAGGCAATAGTTCCTGAGCTTGGAGTTGTGTAGGTAAATGTAGTTGCTCCTGTAACAGTTGCAATCCAAGTACCATTTAAAGCAGCCTCAAGACCAGCAACTCGTACATACTGACCGCTAGTTAGATTATGAGCAACTGAAGTGGTAATTGTTACAGTGTTTCCAGTTCTTGCTCTTAAAGATATAGGAGGGGTAACTATGCTTGCATCAATTGCAGGTTTTCCAGTTCCATCAAGACGAATAACGTTAAATTGTGGAGTATCTAGAACAGTATAAGTTCCATTATATGCAGCCCCTAGACCAGCTACAGTAACGTTTTCTCCTACAATAAAGTTATGAGTACCGCCAAAAATAATATCAAAATTGCCACCAGCAACTACAGCAGAGAAAGGTCTAATAGAAAGTAAGCTAACTTTTCCAGTTGTAACTCCAATAGGAGCTTCATTAGCTCCAGCTGAAGAAAAGACATAGGTTGTACTACTTAAAACGGCGGTTACAGTAAATGTACCGTTATATGAAGCATTAGCCACATCTTGAATAACTATAGTGTCTCCAACTGTAGCTTGAATGCTTTCGGCTACTGTAATAGAGGCTTCATTTGAAGATCTAGAAGTTGTTGTTATTGTAGAAGAATAAAGTCTAGGAACATCATAGGTAAAAGATGAGGTAGTTGGAAGAGATTTAATTACAAAAGTTCCATTAAACGGGTTTTCAAAATCTAGGGCAATTTGATTAGCAGTTCTTTCCATGCCAGACACGGCAACAACTTCATTAGCAAGAAAACCATGAGTAGAGCTCATAGTAATGGTTGCAATATCGTTACTCATAGATCGTGAGGAGATGCCTCTAGCATCTGTTCTTGTTTTAGAGTAACTAAACGTTGTAGTTGATGGAATAGATGTAATTGTAAAAGTTCCGTTGTAGTTTTGATCTAATCCAGAAATAGTTACATCTTCACCTTCAACAAAACCATGAGCCTCGCTAGTAGTAAGAGTTGCAATATTAGAAACTAGTACAGCTCCAGTTACAGTTCTAGCAGTGCTTCTATCTTTTGCAAAGCTAAAAGATGTAGCTGTTACAGCAGTAAGGGTGTAGCTACCGCTAAACACGCTATCAATATCTTTTAAGAATACAGAGTTTCCTACAGAAAAACCGTGAGCTTCTTTTGTAAATACTGTAGCAACATTGCTTACTAATTTTTTTGCCACAACCGATTTTGTAATAGCTCTGTTCAAAGGGAAAAGACTATATTTAAATGTAGTACTTGTTGGGACAGAAGTAATAATAAAATCGCCATTTAAGTCTGCTTCAGCTAGACCGCTGATTTCTACTGTATCTCCTTGTAGCAAACCGTGAGCAGTAGTAGTTGTTAGGGTAACAATATCTTCAAGCGTCTCTTCATCAAAACTAAGTTCTTTATTTACAATAGATGAAGTTAAACGTCCTCTAAGCCCTGAAACAATGTATAGCAACTTGTCTGTAGTTCTATTGTAAACACGAGCAGGTCCAGTTACAGGTCCAGAAATTTCAAAATTAGCTGGGACATCAACATTTCCAATGTTGGTAATAGTCTCTACTCCAGTAGCACCAGTAGTTCTGTTGGTGGCTGGAATTTCAACTCTTTCATATCCATCTGGATCAGAGTCGTTCCACGCATATTTAATTGGATCTGCAGCTTTTAGACCGATTGAGAAGTCTGTGCGACCTCGTGCAGTAGTTGTTTGAATACTTGGAGCACCACTAAGTCTTACAAATGAAGAACGCTTGTTGTCAGACTCGATGCCTGTTTTAAGCCAAGCGCCACGGTAGACAAGGTTTGTAGCTGCAATAAGACGATCACGAGCTGCTTCTACTAGCGATGGGCTAGGAGTTAAGAAGCTTCCAGACAAAGTCATAATTCTTGCTTGGTAGCGACCTTTAATGTCGTATGAACCGTCACCGAAGCCACGAGGGATGTCTGGCATATCTGGTTCTGGGTGCTGCCACCAACCTTCAATATCAGTGACAACCCAAACAACACCATACTCGTCGATAGTGTTAAAAAGAAATTCTCCTAAGGCAATATCGCCTTGGAGCTTCATTCCAGTTAGATGAGGCTGTGGAAGAGGGGTTAACGCACGATCTACAATGCTGTTTTCTTCTCTTTGATTAAATACTTCAGCCATTATGCAGCACCTTTACGAAGTTGGAAAGCAAGTTGACGGGAAACAAGTGCTGCGAGCTCACGCTCATCCATTCCTGGAGATGGGTTAACTGTTATTTGAATTCCTCCACCAGATAAACGATCAATCATTGCTTTATCACGCTTTGATAGTCCGTCTGGATCAAGAGGCTCTACACGCTCTGGACGACCAGCTTCGCCAATTCGAGCAATTGTGCCACCCATGGATGGCATAACAATTCCACCTTCTGCAAGAGAAGCTAGATTGATTCTAGGAATTTGCGCTAGTTGATATTCATTTCCTCCAATAATAGGTACCCATTTTGGAATAGAAACTTTAAAGTTTCTTGCCATACCATTCCACACATCAATAATTCCGTTAAGTGCTCCAACAAAAGGTGCAGCAATTCCTTTTACTAAATTTTTAACAATGTTAAACATGCTAACAAACATCTGTTTTACTTCATCGATTGCACCTTTAAAATCTCCAGTAAAGAGTTTAAAGAATATTTGTAAAAAGTTTACAAACACCATAATTGCTTCTTTAGCTGCTCCAACAAAATATATAACTCTTTGGAATGCTCCAGCAATTGTTCCTATCAAGATACCGCCTATGCGACCAAGGATAGGAATTAAAGTTCCAGAGAGAATATCACCAATAATTCTAAAAACAGTGCCTGATTTTTCAAAAATTGGGAACACTGATTGAAGTGCTGCTTTAACATCATCTATTGCTTTTTTAAATGCATTTTTTAGACCGTCAGTCAGAGAAGCTACAGCGTTTCTTAGGCTTTCGCTATTATCGTATGCAAGTTTAAATATTGCTATTATTGCAACAATTGCAGCAACCAAAAGATAAACAGGGGCACCACCAGCTGCAAAAATTGCAGTTAATCTTGCAGTCGCAACTCCTAAAGTATTAGAGGCTCCTGTAAGTAAAGGGAACTTACCTAACAATAAAGCTGCATTTTGACCAAGAGCTAATGAGCTAAGGACCGCTCCTTTTAATGCATTTCCATAAAAAATTGCAGCTTTAGAAGCTAATCCTGCAGCTGCAGAAAACGCAAGAATAGATCCAGTTACAGCAAGAACTGCCCTTCCAAATTCATTATCAAGTATTGCAACTAGACCATTTAAAATAGTAGCTAAAGTTTCAAAGAAAATTCTAATGGCACCAGAGTCAGCAACTATTACTGTAAGTTTAGAAAATGCAAGAATAAAATTACCTAAAGCAGGTAATGCATCATTAGCTATGCTTTCACCTAACTTATTAAATTCAATTACAGATGATTTTAAATCATCTAAAAACATTCCATAGCCTTCTGTAGCTGCAATTTTTATAAGACCTAAAGTTATTAACCCAAGAATTTCTAATACTTTTGTAGCATTCTCTGTAAGAGCTGTAAGGAATGGAGCTAAAGCACCTTCCTCATTTAATTTTTTAGTTGTGTCTTCCCAACCTTTTGTTACATCTGTAAACCATTTTAAGAAAGTGTCGGCTGCTCCGCCAGGAGCAACGGTTGCAGAAATAATAGTACCGAAAGCGCTGAAGGCATTACCAAAACCTTCTCCTAACCTTTTTACTATACCTGTAGCTGTTTCAAATATGGTATTAAGCTCACCAGTTTCTTTTTTAAGAGCTACAGTTTTATCAAAAGCTTCTGCTTTCTTTTTAAGAAATTCAGCAAACTCTATCGTGTAAGGTATAAATGCAGCTTGAAGAGCAACGAAAGCGGAAGACAGAGCTATAAACGCCTTACCTAAAGCATCAACTATGGGGGTAAAAGATTCAAATATTGCTTTTACTTCTGCAGCTTTACCTGGTTGACTAAATGTATCTGCAAATAACTTAGAAAGCTCTCCAAGCTTTGCAGCAAGACTTATAAGCGCTTCTTCTAAGTTAGCTGGAGCGCCTTTTGCAAAATATGTATCGTAAAGGAGTTTTACAGCTTCTGTAAATTTAGGAAAAAAAGCTTCTTGAAGTTTTTTGCGAAGTTCTTCAAAAGAGTCTTTAAGACTTAGTATATATTTAACAAAATCTTGAGCAGCTGGGGAAAGTTTATCTAAAGCGGCTTGATAGGCGTCAAAACCACTTCCTTTCATAGCTGCTGCCTGAGCTTTAAGTGCAGCTTCAACTTCTCTGTTAGCAAGCTCTAACGCACGAAGATTTTGACGATCTACTTCTCCATTTTTAATTAGCGCATCTTGTGCAGCTTTAAGATCTTCTAGGGCTTCTCTGTATGAAATAGTTGAACGTGCAGCATCTATCTGAGCATCATTTTCTGCTCTTTTAGCATCTGCTAATTTATCTTGTGCAGCAATTACTGCCTTATTACCATCTACACCTTCACGATTTGCTTTTGCTGTTGACTTGCGAAGATCATTATTTTTATCAATAGCACGGCGAAGATTAAGGTCTGCTTCTGCAAATGCCAACTCTGCTTCACGACGAGCACGAGAGTTAGGTGGAAGATCCTGAACACGCTGTAGAGAATCACGAGCCTTCTCAAACTCAAGACGAGCTTTCTTCTCAGAAATTACTCCGCCTTCAAGCTCAAATCTAAGTTGTTGAATTGCCTCTTTAGCATCTTCACGAGCTTGTGTAACATCTTCAAGTGCTTTTTGTGTATTTTTTACAGCGTCTTGATAAGATCTTTCAGCTCTTTCAACAGCAATAGCTGCATCTGCTACAGCAATAGCTGCATCAGATTCCGCTTCAACAGCATCTGCTTTTCTTTTATTGTTTTGTCTTACCGTGTCATCTAAATTGTAATAAGCATCTGCTAATCTTTCATTAGCTGCCGCAAGTCTGTCTGCATCTTGAGCAGCATTGGCTCCAACTTTAGCTCCAGCAGATATAGCTTCACCTACTCCACCAAAAGCAGCTCTAAGAACTGCAGCAGAAGCAGCTACAGCTAAAAATGCTCCTGACAGACCTAATAAAGCTGGAGTTGCGGCACCAGTTATTGAAATTAAAACACCTAGACCACCGATAAGAGAACCTAATACACCGCCTAAGGCAGTAATAGCTGCTCCTAGTGTGTATCCAACTCTTGCAAGTGCTAAAAACTTTTGTCTTGCTTCAGTAAAAACATTTATATCTCTCTGCGATAAAGATTTACCGAACAATGCGCCTATGTTATTGTTTTTGCTAAAACCTCTACTAAAACTTGCACCAGCGTCTGCTCCAGCACGTTCTCCAACTCTATCAACGCCATCAAATGCACGTTGAATATCGTTTTTTACGCCAGTGGTGATGGCACGAACAATTACCGATGCTTCACCTACAACTGCCATGCCATCACCTCCTAGCTACCTAATGGTGCATCTAATACATCTCCGAAAGGTTTTTCGGAGTCTGGGTTGAAGTCCGTTGGTGGGATATAAGACTTCGTTGGTCCCTTTTCAGGGTCAAAAACAGAAACATTCTGCTCAAAGCCATCTGCTGATGTCTGAGAGTAATTATTACTGTTAGGTTTAAATCTATATTCTTTGTTATATAGACTTTTATAGATAATGCTTCTAACTTTGTCACGGGCTTCGCCTTGCTCTGCACTTGACATATTAAAATCGGTTTCCATATAGTAATGAAGGACATCTAACATGTCTGACATATCCATACTCTCCAATCTCAATCCAGTAGTTAAAGCTTTACCATTTATATAAGGCCAGAGGTCTACTGCCCACTCTGCGATTGCTCTGGCCCCTGCATAGGGCGGCCTGAATACTGTTCTACTAGCCAAGCGGTAATTTCGCCTAGAGTTTCTACAGTTACAATCTTTTCCTTATCATCAATAAGCTTTGCAAATCGCTCATAGCTTTCTGGCAAAAGAGCTTTTGAAAAGATATCTTTAATGGTGTCTGCTGCGTCTGTAGCGTTTCCACTACCAGCCTTTGCAACAAGACTTAGAAGAGCGTTACCTTGTAGGTTTTTTACGCAATTAAAGTCTTCACCATGAAGCTTAAACGAGATTGGTTCGGTGTTTTGTTCTCCACCAGCTCCAAAATCTTTAAATCGTGCTGTCATCAGTTTTCCTTATCTGTCGTTGTGATAATTATATCTTGGCTTTAAGAGCTTCACTTAGATAACGATTAGCTTTTGTTCCTGGATGCTGCACTGAATGTGCGTACACAACTTGTCCTCGTGAAACAAAGCGAAGCATTTTTCCACTTTTTGGAGTTATTGTGCGTGGTGCAGTTCCTTCATGATGAGCTAATGCATAATCTAAAGTCGATCCGACCCAGATATATTGCCCCCTTGGATCTCTCATATGTCTCATATGAAGAGAGTTGCGGAGTCTTCCAGTTCTTACTCCCACCTTTGCTTTGGCAAGTGTAAGAATTTCATTTCCTTTACCTTTTAGAAACTGCCCTACTTCTCCATTTGGATTATTAAGGAAGTTATCTAAAACCGATTCGTAGAACTTAACTCTAGCCATTATGGAACCGCCAACGTTAGAGTCATAGTTACTACTTGAAACCCACCCTCTGGAGAGTTAGTTTCTACTGTTGCAATAACACCTAAACCGAATCCACCATTGGTCTCCCAACGGTCTAATTCAGCAGCGCTATCTAACAGAATCCATGCGTCATATGCAGAAATTTCTGCACCATCTTGAATTGCATCCCCTGAAGGTGCTCTTCCATTTTGTCCTACTGTAGGAACTTCACGAGCTACTTGAACAAGTAAAGTTACAGAACGAGGGTCATTACATCTACGAGGAGCTGTAGCTTCATCTCCTGGAGATCCTAAGTACATTTGCAACATAGATACAGTAACTTGCTCGCAATCAACTGCAGGAGATCCTAAGGTCCAATAGCGACGTCCAGGAAGAGGCATGTTATATGAGGTGTATTGAACAATTACTTGATCTAAAACAGACTGCATTAAGTTAGCTAGATTTTTAGCGTCTGCAGATACTGCTGCGGTGTTTACATCTAAGCCCATATGTCCTCTTGTCTTTTAGTATTTCTAGTTACACAGTATAAATTGGAATCGTTCGTTCGCCGAGCTGCATAATAATATTACCTGAAACTAGCGGAACAATCTCGTTGACTGCTGGATTTGCAAGGCTTGGACGTACTGCATACATATCCATAATTCCTGGGTCACGAGGTCCTATTACATCTAATACTTGCTTGTATGTTGCACTTACTCTTATTGTATTTTCTACTCTATCAATAGTGCCAGCATTGGCAATAGTCGATGTAGTGTTGCTATTGATGTCAGAGAAATCTATTTGAATGACCCAAGCATTGCTTCCATCAAGAAAGTCTGCATTAATCTCTGAGAAATAATAAAGATTAGATGTTCCATCTGCAGTTACATAAAGATCAAAGGCACTAAGTGGATACAGAGGAGAAGCACCAGTAATACGACGAGCACGAGGCTGATCTGGGCTAAAGACACGAGCACGAGCACGGGCTTTATCAGGGTTAACTGTTTTTAGAAAAAGATCAATGGCATAGATGCCAGTCTTAAGTTCGTCAATAAAGTCTTGATTATCAAGTAATGTGTATGAGACGCCTTGGCGAGAGATAGATGTAACTCTCTGTGGAAGAGCGCAAGTATCGTCATCTTCATAAAGCTTTACAAGCTCTGTAGCGAGCACACGAGCAGCGGCACGACCAGCTGTAGGAGGTGGAGTTCCGTATGTATATGTAACTTCTACTTGAGAAGGGGACCAGCCAGCTCCTGGCACGCCAAGGACTGTTGAGTGGTCTGATAAATAATACTTATTTGGTTCAATAATATTTCCATCAAGATCACGAAGTGTATGTACTTTAACTACCTTGCGACCACGAAGACGGACACGAGAGTTTGCTGATGTTCCATCACCTTGAAAGTCATCGTCTGCATAACGATTAAAACCACCAGAAGCAATGTTTACAATGTTTCCATCAACTAAAACTGGTGTATAGGTAAGACTTGAGCCACCTGAGCGTAGGTATGGATCATACGAAGAAACATAACGCTCTGTTACTGTTGTTAATCCGCTGTATTTGCGACCAGACATTCCCCAAAGAAGATAAGAGGCTGATTTACAAGCTTCGTAAGCGTAATCAGAATTGGTGTATGTGCCTAACTCTTCTGGTGTTACCCAAAGATTGCTCATACTTTCACCTCGTCTCTAAGTAAGAAGGCGGGCACAAACCGTAGTTTGAAAACCATCGGCTCGATGCCCGCCTTTCCTAAATTAATTAAGCGCTTGGATCCTCTGTTGACGCAATGATGAAGTCAACTGGTAGATCTGCGTTGTAATCTTCGTTACCTGGAACGTTGTATGAAGATGTTGACCCTTGTGAGGTAAAATCTGTCACTGCAAGGTATCCACGGTTACGAAGTACTGAACCGACTGGGCTTACTGCTGCTGATGCAACATCGCCAGCGGTCTTGGCATAGCGGAATGTAGTTGTGCTTGGAACAGCGCTAATTGTGAAAGTACCGTTGAATGTAGAATCTACACCGCTCACAGTTACGCTCTGTCCTACTTCATAGCCATGTGCTGTGCTTGTAGTAAGAGTTGCAATGTTAGATGTTAAGGCTTTGTTGTTTACAACCTTTGTGGAGTTGTTAAACCAACGATAGAAGCCTTTAAGACCTGAAGGTGCCCAGTCTGTGCGTGCATATGAGTATGAACGCTCAGAAGCTACTGGATACTCCCAACGACCATCTAGACCAGAACCGAATGTTACGTTTCCGAGTCCGTAACCTTCAAATGTGGTTGCAAGCATTCCGTTTTCAATTACACGGTCTCCGCTTTGGCGAAGCTTTGCGTATGGGAATACCCAGTGGAAGTATGGGTTAGTTGCGGCACGACGACCATCTGCAACAGCAAATGACCAAACTTCAAGGGCAACGCCGTTGCCTGAAGGATCATCGCCGACGGAAGGTGCGGCCCAACCTACTGACTTATTGCTTGGTGATGCGAAAGAACCGAAGTTCTTGCGTAGCAACAAACCGCCAGAGATTAGTTGTGAAAGTTCTGTATCTGGTTCGCAAATTGCGAGTTCCATTGTGATTCGCTTAAGTGTGTCAGGGGCTTTGTATGATACGCATACAGTGCCGTCTGCTGACTTCTCAACGATTTCGTCACCCTCTTCATATTCTGGGGTGAAAGATGTGCGGAGGAACGCCGAGGTTGTGTAGCTGTCTCCTGCACCATTGAGCAGGGTTCCAGCGGCGTCCAGTCTGGTGACTCGGATCGCCACACCTTGGACGCTAGCCGCATAGTCCTGAGTGGCCATTCCAGTGTTCTCCTTTGTTTATTTCTACTAGGTTGTTGGTAGTGCTAGACGAATTGTGTAGAAAATGCTTGGATCAAAGTATACCGCTGCTGCACGAACTGCTTTGACTGTTAAGTCATTAGTGTTTGTACTTACAGTTGCACCTTGACCGAGATTTTCGTTCACAATCTCAATTTTGCTTAGGTGTACGTCAACAGGACCAGTTGCAAACATCCACTTATTTGAAGCAGACGCAGTGGTGTTGGCGTCGCTAAGACGACCAGCACCTGTGTAACCAGAACCAATGACTACTTCTGTACCTAAGCGTGTCATTGCCTTACCTGTTTTTCCTCCATCAGCTGGTGAATAGATGAGACGTGATCCTAAGATCGACGCAACATCACGGGTCATATGAATGACTCCGTTTGTTCCTGCTGGTGATGAAGAAATCGCTTGTTCTAACAGCATAAGTGCTGTTGCTGGAGCTAATGCACCGCTATTTACAACGGTTGCTACTCCTGTTTCCCTTAAAAAGTCATTCCCGTTTGTTTCAGCAATTGCAGCTTTACCTTCCCAAAGTTCAAGCTCGATTGCCTTTTGTGTTGCTGCTTCTAACTGCTTTCTAGTAATTGCAAAACGATCCTCACCATTAATACCAAAATATGAACGGGTATCTGTTACTTGAATAAAGAAAGGATCGTATTCTTTAAACTGAGGAAGATTTGATGTTCCTACAACTGCACTAGCAGCTGCATCATTTACTGTAAATACTTCTACTTCTGGTTGTGAATCAAATTCGTAACTAAAGCCACGAACCCAACGCTCATCGTAATTCGCTGCTGTGTGCGTCATAACCCGAGCGACACTTAGAAGTCCGCAAGGTGCATGAACCAAATCTGGTGCTGGATAGATTCCTCTAAACGCCATTTCTAGTTATCTCCTGTTTCTTTCTAAGTGTCTGCTCGGGTTCTGACTTAATTACTTTGGCTAACGAATTTTAGTATTCGATTGCCGCAGCTGTTGCGCCACCTGTTGTATCACGGAGAGCTGCTGCTACACCGTTAACAGAGATGGTTGATGTGACCTTGAGTGACTCAACGCCAACCTTTGCAACGCCTTCGAAGGTTTCAACGAACATCTTGTAGTCGTTGGTTCCAACAAGGGTGGAATCACGGATAACTCCGAGATCCAAGGTTCCGCCATCAAGGAACAAGAATGTTCCTTCTGCGAACATGTACCAGACGAATGTGTCTGCGAACTCGTTCATTGCAGCTGCACCTTGTGAATCGGTGAAATCATCGATGTGGTAGGTGATGTTGATGTTGCGAGAAGCGATGTAACCATCGATCTCTGCAGCGGCATTAAGGGTGTTGTCACCAGGTGCTGCGATAGCAAGATCTGCCACCATTGCATCCTTGATCCATGCTGGAGCAATGACGCGAAGTGGAGCATCTGCCTCTAGGCGATGACGACCACGGTAGTTAGCTGCTGCACGACCTAGTTGTACTAGGAAGTCACGAGCTACACCGATTAGTGAAGTTGAAGTTACAGCTGTTGACAAAGCGGTTAGGCGAGTCAAAATTTGTCCTTCTGCTTCACGAGCGTGCTGAATCAAACCAAGCTCATTGTGGCGAGCGATTAGTTCTGGATAAGCACGAGTCATCAAGTTACCGAACTGCAACTGTAGAGTTACAGCATCGGTTGCAACAGTGTTTTCTCCTGCAGCGGTTACAGTCAAACTAAGCTTTGCAGCTGGGTTTGGTGTTTCTGCTGAGTCGTTTGCTGCGGTCCAAATACCAACAGCGTTAGCGTATGAGCTAAGAACTGGTGGTGTTACGAAGCGAATACCGCCACGATCAGCTTGGAACTTAGGTAGCGCATCACGAAGTGGACGAGCTGTTGTTCCAATACCGAAGATGTCGTACTTAACTTCGAATGGGGTTGAGTGTCCACCAGATGCAACAAGTGCTTCTGGGCCTGTTACGGCTTGGACTTTTGCCCAGTTTGATTCTGCATCCTGAGTAAGGGTGCGATCTTCTGGGTATTGGGTAGCGATAGATGCAACAATATGTTGTTCTCCATCTCCACCATTAACGCGACGTAGAGCGTGGATACGCTTTTCGAACGCTTGGGCAACATCTTTCATGTTGTCCATTGGGCTGCCAGCTGTGT
>Ga0049080_10000068_pt1 | contig 30919 bp, 18 predicted proteins | sample GreLakmeER15MSRF_FD_66716 | JGI IMG/M metagenome (GOLD analysis project Ga0049080, IMG submission 66716) | Freshwater lentic microbial communities from great Laurentian Lakes, MI, USA - Great Lakes metaG ER15MSRF | ecosystem: Environmental > Aquatic > Freshwater > Lake | place: Great Lakes... | reverse complement strand
AGATCTTCTCTAGTTTCTTTTTCTCTTGCGTCACCTGCTTTGCGTAAATCACTAAGCATTCTAAGTGTTAACCGACTTTTCCTTAGGTCAGTGGACTTTAAAATACTAGTATCTTTATCGCTATCATAGCGAAGATCTTCAGTAGGTTCTGAATGTTCTTTGTCAAAGTATATGAATTCTAATAAATGCATACTTGTATTTATTTAAATTACGGTGTTCCAGCAGGTTCAACTGCTCCGGCAGGAGGCGCAGCCTCCATTCCTGTATCCATATCTTCCATACCTTCAGGAGCCTCGCCTGATTGACCTAACGCATCAGCATCTGCAGATAGTCCACCCGTAGTAACTCCGGCGGATCTTAATTCTGCCTGCGCACTTAGATTAGTACCTTTGTCAATATTTTCTTCGCGCCATTGACGTTCATTTTCTGCAATTTCTTCAGCAGTTAGTCCTAAGAAACGTTTCATAGCAAATCGTTTGCTTAAGAAAGGTACAGCAACTAGTGTTCCAAAAGTACCAACACGAGACGTATCCATCTCTGCTTGACGATAACTTGCAAAGTTTTGCGGTGGATTAAACTTAAGATCAAATATACTAGAATCTATGTTAATGCCACGTTTGTCTAGATATAACTTAAATTCTGCATTAAAATTTTCATTTAAAAGACTTTGTAACCGCTCGCAATACTTGTTAAATCGTAGTTCTTGTATGTATGCTGTTCCAACACGACCGTCATTAAATGAACTTCCTCCATCGTCGGGACCAGTAGGTAGATAACTGCTAGGAATACGCAGAGCCCTGAACAGCTTGTTAGTAAAATAACGTAGATCGTCAATCTCTCCTAGGTTAGTACCGCCTGGCAATACATCAATTTTACTACCTCTGCCTTCGCTAGTCTGCGGGAAAAAATAGTCTTCTGTGATGCTTAATGGGTTAAAACTGCTGTCAACAACACTCTGTCCGCCACCGCTTACACTAGGAATTCTGCGCTGATTTACTTCATTTTTAACACGTTCAACAAAGCCCATTGCCAAATGACTGGGCATATTTCCCACGTCAATATAGAACACTCTGCGCTCCGGTGCTCTCATAACGCGGTAGATAATAATAGCATCTTCAAGCAGTTCTTTCTGCTTGTAGACCTTAAAAATTGATTCTAAAAGACTATTTCCAAAAGGAAAGTTGTTGTCTAACCCTTCACTTAAACTCAAATGAATTACATGTTTAGCTTCAATTGCCCACTGATTTTGATTCATTGAAAATCTACTACCAGGGTTACCTTGGGGTGAAGCACCGACTCCACCACCACCACCGCTGGTTACATAACCGGTACCACCTACTGTATTGTTCTGGTGTGTAGGAGTAATTTGCGTGGCACTAAGGCTTTGAAAATTAATGTTTAAGTCCCGCACAACATACTGCTCAGGCTCTTTACCTTCACTTTCGTTAACGATAATCTTATCTACTTTACTAGGATCTACATAAAACCAAGCCTGTGTTTCTGGGTCTCTAATAAAAAAGCTATCTCCGTATTTGAACGCATTGCGTACAATTTTAAAAATCTTACTTGGGAACTTGTTTAACTTGCACCACTGTTGCAGGTACTTTCTTATAATGGTAATTTCTGAACTGGTAGCACCGTCTTTAAAAAATATTTGAAATGGGGTAGAATTTTCTTCGTTCAGTTGTGTACAAAACTCTGCTAGTATATCCAGTGCGGCATTAACTTCGCTGTCCATATCCATAGTATCATATTGTCCATAACGTTCTAAACGATTCGGATGACCAGAATACACATCTGGTAGATAGCTGGAATAGTTGGTGCGACTAGGATTAGGTCTAAGACCAGCTCCTCCAGATATTGGGCTCATCTGGCCGGTTGAAACGGGGGTAAAATATTTTTTCCAAGACATAATTTTATGAGTATAAGTTTCCGCTTAGTGACTTAGTAGCTGTGAGAGTTTTTCTGTTAATGTCATTATTGTCTCTCATTACTGCAAGTACTTCCGCTGTTAATGTATTTAACCGTTGCGAGCTGGCCATCAAATTATTAATTAACGAGGCATTGGTAAGTTCTGACATTTGGCTAGGTGTAACCACAGCTTCATCTCCGTGTAGTTCAACTATCTCACCTTTACCAAAATTTTCAAATAATTTACCAGTTACACCTAACGTACCTTCTGAGAACCTTCTGAGACTCGGTAAAGGAACATCTTTTTGTTCTTTATCTTTAATAATCGCTATGGCGGCCATATTCCAGTCGCGCAACTGCTTTTCCATTTTATCTATTTTCTCTAGGAGTGCTTTTTGTTTTGCTGAGTCTGTTTCGGTAGCTGCCTTGGTTTTTAAATTGTCTATTTCTAATTGTTTATCGTCGGATATACGCTGTCTAGATGCACTTCTAGGATCATCACCGATTCCGGTTTTCCTCCAAATAAAGAACGACAATTGGTCAAACAGCATATCTAACGCACCCTTCATATAAGGTTCTAAAAAGTCTATAACACTTTCAAATATGCTTATCATTCCAGGCTTAATAGTATTCTCCCATAATGGCATTAATTCAGCTGAAATATTTTTCCATGCATCCTTAAATGCATCTCCTAGTATTGAAAAGAAATCTGACATATTATCAACGTTTTTAAGTTTACTAAACCAAGTGCCTAACCAATTTCCTATTACTTCTATCTTTGGCAGTAATACCTTATCCATAAAAGTAGCAAATGCTTCAATAGGATCTTTAAATCTTGTTACTATACCAGGAAGACCTTCTGTTAGTTTAGTGCCCCATTTGGCCAAGCTAGCAGCCAACGGTTCTACTACAGTAATTATTACGCCCATTAGCGTTGAACCAAATATTTGTATGTTTTTTGTTGCGTTTAATAATGCGGCGGCGCTTCCGCCAGCTTGTTGATTTTGTTGTTGTGCCGCTAACTGTAATGCTTTTTTCCAATCGCCACCTACTGACTCTAGTATTCTGTTAAAATTTATCGATGCATCAATATTATATTGTTTTGCTATGTCTGCTGCCTGTCCTATTTCTCCAAATTGTTTAGCAAAGGTACCAGCTGCTCGAGCAGTGGCTACTTGCTGTTCAGTCATTATTCCTATGGCTCCTTCGAGATCAGTTTTGGCCATTGCAAAACCTCTTCTTATGTCTTCTCCTTGAACACTAATACCTCCAGAAGCTACAGCTAATGACTTTTGCAGAGCGGTTAGCGGCGTATCTAATCCTCTTACACTACCTTTAAATTGATCAACAGCACCTTGCCCCCCAGTAGCAAACGCTTGAGCTAGACCTGCTTTTATGTAGGCTTGCTGACCAGGATTAGTGACGCTTTCCATAAAGTTTTTCCACATTTGATCAGCTTCTGCTTTGGCCACTGCCTCTGCAATTTGACTACGTTGTAGTCCTGTTATTTTACTAAGTGCATCTAATTCTTGAACGTACTGCGCTGTGGCCGCAAATAACTTTTGATCATTTTGCTGTTCCATGTTACTCATCATAACACCGGACTTCATCATGGAAAGTAAATATCCGCCGGCTTCGTCGGCACTGATACCTAATCCTTGAATTGCATTAGCATATCGACTGCCCGGACCCATAAACTGACTTTGCAACTGTACAAATCTGTCAACTCCTCGTTGCACATTGCCTCCCATAGTTGCAAAATAATCACTATTATCATTTACTACTTTTGTAAACTGATCCATGGACATGTAGGCTCGAGTTGCCGTTTGTGCCATTTGGAATAAATTACCACTAAAACTAGCTCCAGAGTTAGTCATCTTTAGATATGATTCTAGTAAGCCTTCTGAGTATCTAGTAAGTTTTGCAAATACAGAAGCAATTTCTCCTAGATAAAATGGTAGATCCCTAAATGCATTATAGAATTCACTTAGTTTAGCACTGCCTTTGGCCGCACTTATTGCAAACTCAAACAAGTTTGCGGCAGTATTAGCTAGTCCTGTAACAACTTTTCCTAATATTGCACCCATTGCGGCAAATACACCACTGACTAGATCACTGAGCATATTAAACGAGCCGGCGACTACGCTAGCGGCTTTTGCTGCCAGGCCTAACGGACCCGCGGCAGCTGCCGCGGCAGAAGCAAGACCACTTAACCCACTACCTCCTCCACCACCACTGGCAGCAGACATAGCTCGCATAGCGGCTATCAATTGAGCCAATTTAGCATCTTGTCTTCTTGCTACATCAAGTAATTCTTGTAGTGTTGCTTCTGTTGCACCGTTCATAGTTTAAAAACCGCCATAATATATGTACATAAATAGATTAGAATAATCCTATACGGTTATTTATCGGAGATAAAATATGCAGACAAACACCGCCCCTAGTAGAAACAACCCGCTGACAAACTACATGCGTCAGCCAAAAATTTATATTGCTTTGCCCAGCCAAGGACAATATTGGCCCGCTCGTAGTATTGTTATACCAGAAAATGGAGATTTTCCAGTGTACTCAATGACAGCACGTGATGAGCTAATGTTTAAAACGCCGGATGCGCTAATGAACGGGCAAGCCATGGTCGATGTTATTCAGAGCTGTATGCCTAATATTAAAAATGCATGGGATTGCCCTACGTTGGACCTAGACACTATTCTTATTGCTATTAGACTAGCAACCTACGGTGAAAAAATGCCCTTTACTCATAAAGTTCCGGGAACAACTGAAGATGTAGAGTTTGAAATTGACCTCAGGGTTTTACTAGATCAACAACAACAAAACTATTGGGCTGAAGATGTGGAAATAACTCCAGATTTTACTGTGTGTGTTAGACCGTTAACTTTTAAACACCTAACACAGACTAGCATGAAGAGTTTTGAAACAACTAGAATTCTTAACATGGTCAACGACAATTCTATACCCGACGATAAAAAATTAGAAATGTTTAATTCTAGTTTTAATAATCTAACCAAAGTCACAGTAGATCTCATGTCGGAGAGTATTTTTAAAATCATAACACCAGATGCCGAAGTTGCTGATAAAAAACACATTGCAGAATTTGTGGCCAACGCCGATAAAGAATTATTTGACAAGGTGCAAAAGCATCTAAGTGATCTTAAAACAGCTAACGAGATAAAACCTTTAGAATTTACCAGTACTGAAGAACAAAGAGAAGCAGGTGCTCCGGAAACATACTCTGTTCCTATAGGATTCAATAATTCAGATTTTTTCGGCTAAGGCTTTTGACATTAACTATGTCAGAGATACATGAGGTAGTTAAAGAACTAGAAGTTGAGTCAAAAGCCATAATAAAAGAACTTTACAGATTAGCTTGGTTTATGAGAGGCGCTCTTAATATAGAGCAGGCATATATGCTAGATTATGACAGCAGAGCTATTATTGCAGAGATTGTAGAAAGCAATCTCGAAACAACTAAAGAAACTAAACTACCGTTCTTTTGATTATCTAGCTCTTACCAGCTGTTCTATAGAGTCTAGTCTAGCCTTAAGTTGATCAATTTCATCTGACTGCTGAGCAGTTAGGTCAACATCATTACTACTAGAACCGCCTGATGCTCTTTTATATTTTTCCATTCTTTCAGCATCTTCTTTATCTTTGTTGGCAACCTGTTGCTGATAAGTTGGTTGATATCCTGTAATCTCTCTAGCACGATCAATAGGATTAACGTTGGGATCTTTAGACATAAACTTATTGCCTCTAGATGCTGTTTTAAATCCATGAACTAGACCGCCACCTGCGGCTCCAATTGTCTGTGTAATTCCACCTGCTGTTTGAGAAGCTATGTCACCGGCTGCTTTGGCAATACCTGTTCCTGCTGTACCTACTCCTTGGGCAACATTGCTGATACCCTGGCCAACTGCCGGTGCATGTTTAGCAACTGCTTTGGCTCCAGTGGTTAATGCATTACCTACACCCCTGGCTGCGTCTACAGCTTTATCTTTCCATATAGCTTTAGGTGCTGTGTTGCCCATAGGCGCTACTGCATTACCTGTTGTAGCAACAGGTGTACCGTTTACTGAAGTTTTAACATCTTTGTAAGGACTTTGAGAGCTATATGCACCTTGTCCAGTTCCCCATTGTACAGGAGTTGCACTTGTATCAGGAACTACAGAAGGATCTTTACCAAGATTAATATCTGAAGTAGATTTTTTCTTAGAGGCTTCTCTTTCTCTAGCCCTAGCTAACGGACTATCAGGAGCAACTGCCTGTGGATATTCTAATAACTGATCGATCTTCATAACTATTCCTTAAAGGTATACTGAATTTATTTATGTTATAAAAGTGAACTGCGTTCACTTGCTTCATCGCTTACGCTCGAAGCTGATTGTCTCATCGTAGATGATTAAGTATTATCCAGATCGTTCAGTCACACTTTGCCCTGGACGGGCAAAGTAAAAAACAACATTATCCGAGTCGAACATGTGTCACCTAGCGTTATAGCATTACAGTGGCGGTTGGCCTGTACCACGAGCTACGTCTTTATCCAGCGGCGGTTTGTACATATACGCTAACATACATACAAACGTGGGGTGTCTCTATCCCCTCATTTTGCCTATTTTCTTGCTTCAAACAACCAAACCGCGGCGAATTTGCGATCCTCGTCCTGTAAAGGATAGTGGTTGAGTACTCTTAGCGGCGAGAGTTTTCCATCCCTGCGATCCGTGATCCAGGTTTAGGGCGTCTGATATTAGCTGACGCTTGCTGTTACCGCTTAAGGTGCCTTAAATTTTTGTTTTAATGTGGGAGCCATGGACACGGACTTGTATATGCCCGTTATAATAATCATCGGATTCTAATACTTTGCGGTCGAATTGTTCGCGGGCCTCAATGTAAGATGTTTCGGATTTACTTTTACAATAGTATAGTATTTCGCGAGTGAAGTTGTTTTTGCCTAAGGTGTTGATATCTGCTGTTAAGTTAGGACTAGAGCCATAATACTCTCTCCAGTCACTGTCTATTTTGCCTCTGATTTTCTTTTTTTTCTTGTTGCCGTTCTTTAACTTTACAGTCTTGTAGGTCGTTTTACTAAATTTTGCTAATTTTTTGCCTATGTATTTCCGTCCTGTAGTTGTATTAGTGATTAGATAAACAAATCCAACACAATCTTCAGGTAATTCTTCGATAATAGCACCTTGGTAAGTCCATGACATATTTTAGTTATGGTGTCAATGCACTGACCAACCTATGATCTGATTACACGAGTATACAGTATTAAATGCTTCTTCTCTAGTGTAATAATTGTTGTTTATTGAGTTGAGTTTTCCTAATGATATATACCCTACTGCTAGTTTTGGATCTTCTAATTGATAAGGCCATGCAATTCCGCTTGACTGATAAAACTCAGCAAACCCCTCCCATGTTGCAGGAATGTCAAAAAATCTTAATGTGTGATAAGATGATATCACACTTTGAGGTACAATTTGATCCGGTGGGCAGTTGGTATCATTATTAATATACAATTCTAACGGATGTCTTCCTACTTCTGTATAATGTAATGTTAAATCACCAAACGCTATATTGGGTTTGAAATACTGATAGTCATCCTGTTCAAACGGGATACGATCAGACTTATCTGAACACAATAAAAGATATAACCTATCTTTACCTGCATTTTTAGATGAGTTAATTACCTGCAATCCGTGAATAAGATCGTTGAACCTAACCAACTGCTGTTCTTTAATGAGATCAGTAACATGTTCATACGGTTCTGGCCAAGAAGTATGCAGGTTATTTAGGCTCTGTCCTATATCTCCGTCATACCAATCCTCATTTATTTTTTCTGGAACCCACTGATTAAGGTCTTTTATTAGTTGTTTAAATTCATTAAACTTTTGATCCCATGACCTAGTAAGTCCTCGCCACGGGTCTAATGTAGAACGCAGATCATTTACTGTTAAATTGTTAATTATTTCTGCCCATACTTGTGCAGGCCTATGAGAATACAGCTGATACTGTAACTGATACTGGTTGGTATCATTACCTATTGTAATCTCATAGGTAGTATACACAATTATTTTGTTGCCTTGGCTTCTTTGCGAGCATTCTTTTCAGCAGTAATTTCATTACGACGAGCTTTAATTAACTTTGACAGTTCGGCTAATGCTTTGCGAGCACGAGTACCTGCGGCACTATTGCCAGAAGTGAATTTTTCGTCCTCTTTTAAAAATTCTTCAAATTGTGTTTTCATCTGATTGTTTGTTTCCATTTTTATTTTTCCTTTGTTGTTGGTAATGGTCTTTGTAATATTCCGACTTCTTTTTCTTAAAAGCAGTTAATTCGCTGTTAAGCGCCTTAGCAGTTTCTCTTAATTGTCTCAATGCTCTTTTAACAGCATCGTTCTTATCTCTACCCTGTTTTGAATATATAAAACTAATATGAGCATTGTGATATTCTAAAAATTCTTTTAAAAACTTTGAATGCAATTCGTTGTACTCATCTAACATTTATCGTCATGCCTCTACGTAGTCTATGTCATTTGAATAACTGGTAAAACCGTTTTCTTTAATAACCCTAAGCACATTATTCACCCGTCCTACTAGTTCGTCCTTGTGAGATATTAGATATATATTTTTATTTCTTTCTCGCCCCATCTTCTTCAATACAGCTAACCCTGCTTCGACACCTGCACTATCCATGCCAGCGTCAATAAGTTCGTCGACAAATAACAAGTTTACATGCTGATATAAACTCTCCCATACATCTCTAAAGGCAAAACTTAAAGATAAAATTAGTCTATTACGTTCTCCTCGACTTAGATTATCAAAATCGAGGTCTTGTCCCAGCTGAGTAATTAATACAGTTAGATCATTTTGAAATACAACTGTGTGTGGTAATCCTAATTTGTCAACATAATAGCCTAATCGTTTGTTTAAGAAACTTAAATTTTGATCAATAATTTTCTTACGAATAAACGAGTCCTTATTGGTTAATAATTTAAGTAAGAACTCTTGGTGGTCTTTTAGTTTAACTAGGTCGTTAATAGGTTCCCAATTAATTTCTTGTAGAGCAGAATTTTTTAGTTCTTCAATCTGTTCATCATATGGATTTAATTCTGCATCTCTAGCTGTAAAACTGCGTTCTAGGTTAGAAAGATTATTTTGATGACCCAATGCCTCTGCTTCAGTCTCATAATAAGGAGTAGGCGGTCTTGCTGTTTGATCCCCGTGTCCTAATTCTTCAACTACCTTCTGGTAATCGCTGCCGACTTTTTCAAAATATATTTGTGCCTCGGCTAGATGTCCTGTAGCGGTAGCAGTCATTTCTTCATGTTTATGATCATGCAGTTCTTGTTCACAGGCATGACATGTTTTGTCCGCAAGACTTGCTAGCTCTTTCTCGTATTTCTTAACAGTCTTTTCAGCTTGTGTAACCGCATTTTCTAAAGTGGCTCTTTGCTTATTAAGATTTTGTATTCGTTTATTGTCTTCTTCCCATACTTTTAGATTTGTATGTAAGATTAATTCATTTTCGATGTCAACTGTGCCTAATTCTACAATAGCGTTAACTAGATTATTAACATCTGTTTCTTTTTTCTGTTCCCATGCTGAACTTTTTAATTCTAAACTGTTAATACTTCGTTGAATATTTTCGTTTGCAGTCTTAATGCTATCTATTTTAAATGTTTCTGCTTGAATAGAATCTTTAGTTTGTCTAACTAGTTCTTTTAGCAATTCGGCTTTTTCACTTAATAACGTGATACCCAACAGTTGTTCAATAACTTCTCTTTGATCCGATGCTTTCATACTAAGAAAAGGTTCAGTATAAGTGTTTAATGCAACAAGATGTTTGAACATAGTGTGACTCATGCCTAACAGTTGTTCAATTTGTTTCTGCGTTTCACGACTATCACCTTGTGCATCGTCGTCCTTGGCTTCTTGTTCTTCGTTGTTTACATAAAATTTAAGAACATTAGGTTTACGACCTCGTTCGATTTTATACTTCATTCCGTCTTTTTCAAATTCAACAGTAACCAGCATCTGCTTGCTGTTTGTTGCATTAATTAAGTTTTCTTTTCGTATATTGGTTAGAGCCTGTCCATAAAGAGCATAACTGAGTGCGTTAATTATAGTGGTCTTCCCAGTGCCGTTACGACTACCGCTATCGTCCCCACCGAGGTCTAAGTTTGCACCCAATACCAGTGTTAGGTGTTCTTTGTCAAAATCCACAGCTTGAGTCTGCGCACCCACGCTAAGAAAGTTCTTTACAGTTATATTTTTAATTTTAAACATTATAGGCCAAGGTAAATTTCTAATAATTTGTTTTTGTCAATGGTATCTGACTCTATGTTTACTAGTTGATCTGTAACAATTTGGTCTACTGATTCAAATTTAGCATCGGGGTTGTCCTCAATTAGTCCTTCTACAGAATTTTTTTCTTGTATTAGACTAATTTCTCTAATATTGTGTTTTGCAATAAATGTCTCTTTTAAGAAGTTTGCTTCTTCATATGTGATGTCAATATCAAGATGCACTTTAAAATACATCTTAGATTTCATAACCTCGTCTTCACGATCAATTAGCTCACTTAATTTAAGTGTTCTAAATTTAGGAGCATCTGTCCATGTAAAGTATTCAGGCTTACTGCCCCATTCTAAGGTCATCATGCCTCGTTCGTCGTCCCATGTGTCTGCAAAGTTATGTGGAAATGCGTTACCTATGTAAACAACGTTACCGTTATGCTGTCTTTTATGAAAGTGTCCCGAGAACACATACTCTGGACCAGATAAATCGCTACGCTGTAGCTCACCATGATCCGGCATCTGCACCATAGCATTCATGTAAAAGCTAGGAAGTTCAAAGTGACCAAATACATATCGACTCTTTAACTTTTTCATTTCCTTCCACTCATCTCCTACTAGCCAAGGGACTAGGGTAACATCATCAAGAGTTGTAAGACCGTCTACAACGGTAACTCCTGGAATGTGCCGACCAAAGGCACTGGAATGAATGTCACGCTTGTCTTTATAGAATAGATCGTGATTGCCCGGAAACCAAAAGAACTGTTCAAAAGCCGCCCCTAATTTCTCCAAACATCGTATACTGGTATCTAGAGTAATTAGGTTAATACTATTGCGATTATGATGCCAGTCTCCTAAAAAGATACAAGTTTCTGCACCTTCTTCTAGAGCCTTACTAATAAACCAGTCAACAAACTCTTCACAATCTTGATTATGTGTTTGACTATTTGATTTTAATCCAAAATGAATGTCTGTAAAACAAGCGACTTTCTTAAACAATGCCATTAATTATTATTCTCCTACTGCTACTTTAGCAGAGTTAATAGGCATTTGTCAAGTCTCTTCCTCTTCATCTTCTATAGCAGTTTGTTCACTTTTCGGCATACGCATATTTTTATAAATCTCTGCCTGCCTGGCTATTTCTTCGGCAAACTCTTGACTATGTTGTCTAGTCATACTAGGAGTTAATCCAGCATTTTCCAAGAGGTCATCTCGTATATTTTGATTTTTCTTTTCGAGATTTAACACCCTTGTAAAACTATTAGTTACTGCGGCTGTGTAGTAAGCAAATGGGTTCTCTGATTTACTTTCGTCAAACTGTAAACCAATCTGACTTAATTGTAAAATGGCCTGTCCCTTCATTTCTTCAACATAGGTGTACCCGCGCCAGTTACTGCGTTGCGCATATCGCTCGGATAGTTTAATATACATTTTTCCAAGTTCTTCAGTAATGCGTCCGTGATCTTTGGAAAAATGACCAGTTTCTAAACTACCTTTCCAATGACTCTTTCCTACACAGATTAATTCGTCTTCATCGTTAAATTTCCAGTGTTGGAAAGGCGGAAAATTTACTTTATCATGACTGTCTGCGGTATTTTTTAAAGTTTTTTTACGTCCAGGAGATAACGGAATATGTTCAAACGTCATTATTCGTATAATAATATCTTGTTTAACTATTTTCTTATAGTCTGGTGTAAGTTCTGCCAGCTTACTCTTTTTATCTCCGGCAATGCGAGCAGCCATAAATGCCGCAATGCCCATCCTTTTTGCCCTGGCACGTTTGGCATCTGCAATAGTACGAATGTTAATTTTGTCCAGGTTGGGTAGAATTATATCATGTTGTGTATATTCTGGACTTATAAAACTACTGTAACTACATTTGCTTTTATGTATCTCGGCTAATAGATCTCTGTTATTGAGATATTTGACTTTACGTCCGGTGGTATTAATTATTGTTGTCATCTTGGGGTGACTTCCTTTATAACAAGTATAACATAGAAATTGAGCTTGTCAACCAATCAATTAACTGTATACTTTATTTATTGGGTAAATATGATACAGGAGATAAAACATGGCATTGAACATAAACCCTAAGGTAGCAGCCGGGTTAGCTATTGGTGCAGGGATTGCTAAACGGTTACTTGGCAAAAAAAATAGCGAAAAAGCAGCGTCTGGCAAAGGGCAGGTTGTATTTTCTGGTGCCTTGCCGGACCGTAGAGTGTTACTAGAGGTGCCTATGAGTTATATTAATGGTTTCGGCCCCACTTGGATTTTCGAGTCTAGAAAAGGGTTATTGTTTCCTTATACTCCAACTATTGCTTATGATTCTTCTGCATCTTATTCTGAAATGAATCTAATGCAGAGTAATTACTCGATCTATTCATATAAATCGAGTAAAATAGGAGCCATATCATTAACAGCAAGATTTACTGTGCAAAATGATTTTGATGCACAGTATTATCTAGCGGCTGTGCATCTTTTAAGAGCTCTTATTAAAATGCGGACAGGCATTGAAGACTTTGCAGGGTCGCCGCCTCCTGTTTGTAAATTACAAGCCTATGGGCCCGGCCTAATAGAAAATGTTCCTGTAGTAGTTTCAAGTTTTAGAACAGATTTACCTAACGATGTCGACTATTACTCTTGGGGATCCGGTTTTGGTGGAGGCGGCGGTGGAGGAACAATGGTTCCTACAATATCGTCTATAACAATAACGTTATTACCAATGTACAGTAGATTAGAACAGTTGGGATTTAATATTCCTGATTGGCTAAATGGTGCGTATAAAGGGGATGATTTTTCAAAAGGTAGTCCGGGACGAGGATACTTATAATGTCAATTTTTAATTCAACAAGCCCTTATTCAAATACACCTATAGTTAACAATCATCTAGATGTTATTTCATTTAAAAATATCGAAAACATTATAGATGATCAACAATACGAAATAGAGCCTAAGTATGAAAATCGTCCCGATCTACTTGCACATGACTTTTACAACGACAGTAGATTATGGTGGGTATTTGCCGTACGAAATAAAGATATAATTAAAGATCCTGTATATGATATGATTCCCGGTACAGTGATTTACATTCCTAAATTATCTTATCTAAAATCAACTCTAGGAATTTAATATGGATGACATCATCAGCGTTTTTTCTCAAAGTTTATTAAATCAACGGGTTAAAACTGAAAATATTCTCCACGGTTTTAGAAGTTACAATTATGTTTTTACACTGGCCTGCCTAGAAAAATCTGAAATTAGATCTAGAAAAAATTATGCAGACTCAGAATTAAAATACGTTATAGCAAAAAGTAGCGGAAAAGGATTTGAGGGTTTAAACTCTGATGTATTCAACAAACAAAAAACATCAACCGACCCCCGTGGCGGTCGAGGGTATAATCTTGCGTTGGCTAACAAAAATGCAGACTTGCTAGAAGGTTTTAATACATCTAGTCCTGGTAGGTTTGATTTTTATTTTTCTGATGTTGAACTTAATAATTTATTAACAGCCAATGAGAACTCGGGCATGAGTAAGGCAACCAGTATTAATTTTACAATTATCGAGCCTTATAGCATTAATGGATTTATGGAAGCCCTGCAGGCAGCGGCAGTTTCCGCTGGATATGCCACCTTTAGACTAGCGACTTATCTTTTAAAAATTGAATTTATCGGGTACCCAGACTCGGCAACAGGTGATCCAGCTAAACCAATGAAAATAGAACCTGCTTCAAGATATTTTCCTGTGGTGTTTAGCGACATGGCGGTATCTTTTGACGAGGGCGGCGCACGGTATTCTTGTAAAACATTGCCCGTGAATGAATTAGGATTTGGCGATTTAAACAAATTAACAACTAGTATTAAGATGTCGGGAAATACTGTAGGTGCAATATTAGAAGATTTTATAAAAGGAGTTAATGCTTCTGTCAAACAAAATTACACTAGTAAGCATAACGAATCTGTACAAACTGACACGTATAAGATATTATTTCCGGAAGATCCTAGCGACCCGACTTCTACAACAAAAAATAGATTTTACAGTGCAAAAGTTGCAGATTTAAGCCTTGACAATCTTAATTACAAATTTGATATACCTGTGAGGGATGCCGCAAAAAAATCTAACAGCGCACGAGGTAGTATTGCAAGTACTATAAACGGAAAAACGCTAGTGGCTCAATTTAAAGACGGCACTAACATTCATGACTGTATTACTTCTATATTACGAGATTGTTCTTCGATACAAGATATTTTTAAAAATAAAGAGGCGTCAATTGATTCTTACGGACTTGTTGAATATTTTTATGTTCACTGCGATGTAAAATATAGTGACAAATGGAGTCAAGAACTGCAACGGTATTTTTATGAAATTACTTTTTCTGTTATTCCGTACAAAATACATTATACAAAAATTTGGGGATCAAATAACCAAAAAATTCAAAGAATTGATAATTTAAAATCTCGAATACGCAGGACATATAATTGGATTTATACAGGAAAAAATATTGATATATTAAAATTTAACTTAGATTTAAATTATCTTTATTTTCAAGCAGTTCCTAAGTCTCTTGGTACTAGTTCTGATGACGGTGATGCAAGAGGTTCGGCGGTAAACATATCACCGCCCGTGGCTAGAATAAATTCTAATGCTAAAGACACAGACGACGCTACTGCAAAAGAACAAGGATATAATGTAGCAACGGGAGTCGATAGCCGCCTAATTGGTGCTCAAGCCACAGGAGCCGGCGGCGCTCTGGGATTTGAAAATAATCCTTATCTACAACTATCTAGGAATTTACATAGGGCTATATTAGATAACGTATCTGCATATAAAGTGAATTTAGAAATAATAGGAGATCCTTTTTATATAGTACAAGGCGGAATAGGAAATACGAGACCAACGGCCCTTGATAAGGCATCCTTGTTTGAAATTACAACTGACGGAGAAGCGAATCATATATCGGGAGATATTCACGTATATTTAAATTTTCAGAATCCTGTAGATTATGATAAATCTACAGGACTAATGAAACTCAATCAAAACACTCCTTTTAGCGGAGTTTATTATGTGGCTTCTATTAACAGTAGATTTTCAGAAGGACAATTTAAGCAAACATTAGAATTGTTAAGACTGCCAAACCAAGAAGGTCCGGTAGTTGCGCCAACTCTGCCTTCCACTGCCGCCGCCTCCACATTTATCTTTGATATAGATTTTGATATAGCTTAAAATTAATTATGGTTACACAAACACGAGCTCGATATAAAATTTCAGGACCCGGCCCATACCTTGCTGTGGTAAAAAACCATCTCGATCCTTCGTATATGGGGGGATTAGAAGTAGTACTGATAAAAAATTATGTCGGTGATATCACTAATGTAAACGAAGGAATAATTGTACGATATCTAAGTCCGTTCTTTGGTTCAACTTCGATTGCATTTCAAGGAACTGGCGCAAAAAGCCCTAATACTTACGATGATGTACAAAAAAGTTATGGTATGTGGTTTATTCCGCCAGACATTGGCACAACCGTTATGGTTATATTCATTGACGGCGAATATAACCAGGGGTATTGGATTGGATGTGTGCCTGATAGATTTCAGAATCATATGGTTCCTGGGTTAGCCGCAAATAGTGTACCTAATACTAGTCTAACATCGGAACAAATTAAAAAATATGGCACCGGAGTAAACTATTTGCCTGTTGCTGAAGCATTTAAATCTGATGCAAAAACTACTGGACAAAATAGTTTTGCGGTGCATCCGTTTGCCGACCGGCTTGCGGCTCAAGGATTATTAAAAGATAGAGTTCGGGGAGTCACTTCTAGTAGCGGTCAAAGAGAACGTCCCAGTTCTGTGTTTGGCATTAGCACTCCGGGCCCAATTGATCCGAGCGGTAAAAAATGGGGTATTAAGTACGGAGATCAAACAATTACTCAAGGAGTAAGTAGACTCGGGGGTAGTACGTTTGTTATGGATGATGGCGATGTTAACGGAGATAACGAACTAATTAGAATTCGTACAAGAACTGGTCATCAGATATTGATGCACGATACACAAAAATTAATTTACATAGCCAATGGCGAAGGTACAGCTTGGATAGAAATGACCGAATCTGGAAAGATTGACATATATGCGGCTGATAGTGTAAGTGTTCATTCCGAAGTGGATTTTAATTTTAGGGCTAATAGAGATGTAAACATAGAAGCAGGCAACAACATAAACCTACATGCATTTGGCAATGTTAATATAGAAGCTAAAAAAGATTTTGGTATTAGAGCAACAAGTGATGGAAAGATATATGCAGGTAAGAATTTTTATGTTTCGGGAAAAGATCGAATTGATTTAAATTCTACAAATGTTGCAATGTATTCGCAACAGGGGTTTGATGTATTAGCAAATCAGATTAAGTTTACCGGTATTGACACCCTTGATCTTTTTGCCCAAAACGAATTTAGAACTTATTCAAAGAGCACAAAAAACAAATATAAAGATACAAAAATTGCAGCCGCCGCACAGTACTCATTACCGTCTCCGTTCTTTATAGGAGCAGTTCCTCAGAATTTATCATCTGCTGGATGGGCAAACGATCGATTCTTTAGTGCAGGAACACTGAGCAGTATGTTACAACGTGTGCCTATGCACGAACCGTGGAGTCAACACGATACAGCGTACCCGGGAGGATTCCCTCCTAACGCTACCTTTAAAGATAGCGGATTAAATCCAGCGGCAGTATCTGATGATTCGGCCAATACAGATATTGCAGAAGTATCTAAAAATATTCCTGCGGCCCTTGGAAAAGCACAACAAATAGGGGCCATTGTGTTCACTACGGGAGTTGGAGATATTGATCATTTCTTAGCACTACAGAAATCTCTACAGGCAGCTATAATAGCCGCGGCCATACAATATAAGAAAGACTCGGGAATTCCTATAGTTATAAACAGCGGATTAAGAAGTGAAGAAGAACAACAGATACTATACGATAGATGGCTAGCCGCAGGTGGTGGTCCAACTACTCCTTATGCCGGCGGTATCTATATGCCAGTTAAGCCTAGGGGAAAAGGATGGCCTTCTGCGCATAATCAAGGATTAGCAGTAGATATTGATAAAACTGTTGCAGATGATCTAGATCGACGAGGGATATTGTCAACATATGGACTTTCTAGACCATTCCCTAAAGACCCAGTACATATACAATTGGGCGGAAAACCTAGCGAGTAAATAACACTATGACTTATAAAAATTTAGTTATTAAACCAACACAGTATTCTGAAACACAAACTGCTAAACAGAGCCAGTTCTATAAAGGGTTCAGTACAGTTGATCCTATGTCTAGGGATGTTAGACTTTACGATTTTGAGTTAATTAAACAAGATATCGTTAACCAGTTTTCTATTAGAAAAAATGAACGAGTGATGAATCCTAATTTTGGAACAGTGATTTGGGATTCAATTTTTGAACCATTTACAGATGCAATTAAAGCTGAAATAGCACAAGATGTAACACGTATTGTTAATAGTGATCCTCGAGTTAACGCAACATTAATAAATGTAATAGAACAAAATTTTGGAATGTTATTAGAAATTACATTAGAATATGTTGGAACAGATCAAACAGCCCAAATGAAATTAGCATTTGATAAAGCCACCGGCCTTGCTGTTGGATAATCTGTATGGTTAATTTAACAAATAAATATGTTATAACAACTACAAATTATGATACCATCAACTACAAATAAACTGTTAATAGCTGAAGATTGGAAAAAGATCTATCAGAGCTACAGAAACGCAGACTTCAAATCTTATGATTTTGAAACATTGCGCAGGACCATGATTGCGTATCTTCGAGAAAATTACCCCGAAGATTTTAATGACTTTATTGAATCTAGCGAGTACATTGCGTTAGTTGATCTTATAGCTTACTTGGGTCAGAATTTAAGTTTCCGTATTGATCTAAACGCTCGAGAAAACTTTCTTGAAACAGCTGAGCGTAGAGAAAGCGTATTACGTCTCGCTCGATTAATTAACTATAATGCAAAAAGAAATATACCGGCTAGCGGATTTTTAAAGATTATAGCAGTGCAAACAACAGATAATGTTATTGATGCTAACGGTATTAACGTAGCAAATAGCTCTATAACATGGAATGATCCAACAAATACAAACTGGTACCAGCAATTTATTTCTATCATTAATAGTACAATGGATGGTAGTTTTGTATTTGGAAAACCGTATAGTAAAGCAATTATTAATGGAATTGAGACTCAACAATATAAGGTAAATTCTGATTCAACTAACGTGCCTGCCTATGCTTTTTCTAGCAATATAGGTGGTACCAGTATAGCGTTTGAAATTGTTTCTTCGGTGTTCGCTGACTCGTCTTCAGTATACGAAGAGTATCCACGCCCTGGAAATAAATTTTCCTACATATACAAAAATGATAATCAAGGAAATAGCAGTAGCAATACAGGGTTTTTCCTTCAATTTAAACAAGGAACATTAACATCTACAACATTTAATATTGACAGTCCTAGTCCTAATACTATTATAGGAATAGATGCTCCCGGCATTAATAATGACGACGTTTGGTTATGGCAAATTAATCAGAATGGAACTTATCCTGACAACCCGTGGACTAAAGTTACTGATCTAGTAGGGCCTAATATTATATATAATAGTTTAACAAACGATGTTAGGAATGTGTATTCTGTAATTACTAGAGAAAATGATCAAATTGATTTAACTTTCTCCGATGGAAATTTTGGAAATCTGCCTAAAGGACAATTTAGATTATTTTATAGACAGAGTAACGGATTGTCATATGTTATTAAACCTGAACAGTTAGCTAATATAAGTCTTCAAGTTTCTTATAAAAATAAACAAGGTCAAACAAACACATTGTCATTGATTTTAGGATTACAAGATACAGTTAGTAATTCTGTAACTTCCGAAACTAATGATAGTATTAAAACAAAAGCACCGCAGAATTATTATGTACAAAATAGGATGATTACTGCGGAAGATTATAATATTGCTCCGTTAACTTCTAGCTCTGACATATTAAAAATAAAAAGTATCAATAGGATTAGTAGCGGAGTAAGCAAATTTTTTGATCTAACAGACATTAGTGGTAGATACAGTAATACAAATATATTTGCTGATGATGGAATGTTATACAAACATAGGATCGAAAATAATTTTGAGTTTAATTTTACAAGTCAAAATGAAATTTTAGGTGCTGTAAAAAATCAGCTAGCTCCTATTATTGCTTCTGAAGCAATGAGAAGTTTTTATTTAGATAATTATCCTAGAATTAATTCAGTAGTTGAAGACTTTTCATGGACACAAACTCAAAAATCTGCAAACCAATCTAAAGGATTTTTTAGTTCTTTTGTTGGTCCTATTGCGGTAGGCGCATTTTCAGGAAATTCACTTCAGTATGTTACAGCCGGTGCACTTATAAAATTTTCTCCACCTTCGGGATATTATTTTTTACCTTCCGGTAAAATAACCAGCTCGCAGTCTAATAATACAAGAAATTATTTTTGGTCAAAGATTGTACAGGTAACAGGCGACGGCGCAAACAACGGCCTTGGGCTCTTAGATGACGGAACAGGCCCTGTTAAACTAAATGGAAATTTACCCACTGGATGTTCCCCAGATGAAATTATTCCTAGATTCTTAAATGTATTATCTCCTGGAATCGAAAGCGAGATTGTTAATATATGTTTAAGTAAAAGGAATTTAGGTTTAAGTTTTGACTCTACTACTAGGCAATGGTATATAATTACAGATTCGAATCTTGATTTAACAAGTTCATTTAGTTTGTTCTATCAGAAAGATGTTTCTAATATTGGCAAAGACAACAGCTGGTTAGTTGCATTTGAGTGGACTGGTAGAAATTATAAAGTACGCTATAGAACACTAGAATATATATTTGAAAGTACAATACAAACTTCTTTCTTTGTTGACAAAAACAAAACTAATTATGATTTTGTTAATAATACAATTATTAAAGATCATATAGATGTGTTGTCTATTAATTCTATAGTTGACACACAGCCTACTATATTAGTGTCTAGTACGTCAACTACTAGTACTGTAGATTTAATTACGTTAACACCGTCCGGAACAGCATCGCAGAGTTCTGTATTAATTTCTTTTACAAGTACCTATGGAATTGTGATTGCTAGACACTATGCTATTCATCCGTCTATCCCGGGTGGTTCTGCGCTTGTTATAGATAAAGATGCAACTTCGGTAACACTTGGCAAACCGTTAGCCTCTTCAATTTCTACTAGCAGTGCAATAACATTTGTTCCTACATACTTAGATGTTTCTTTAAATCAAGATTTTAAAATATATGAATCTTCTATAGAACAAAAAGTAAGTTTAGGAAAAGATTTTCAATGGCAAATTGACTCTGCTATTGTAGAATCTGATGGGTATATCAATCCTAAAAAGGTATCAGTTAGTTTATTTGACTCAGACAATGACGGACAAATTGACGACCCGGATTCTTTTAATACTATTGTTGCCCCGGATAATATTGATCCAAATACTGGATACAGAAGTAACTTTGTATATTTTAATATTTTAGGTGACGGTGATAGGTATGAAGTTGTAGATAATTCCGACAACTTAATTACTGCATTTCCGTCAGAGGATCTTGTATCCGCTGTTCTACCTCCTACAGATGGACAGTTATTTTACTTTTATAATCCTGATATCGATGTTATAAAATATTGGTCTGAGATTGACCAACAATATATTCTAGAACCAAGTTACTATGCTAGAGCAGGCCGTAACAATCTAAAATTTCATTATGTTCATAATAGTGGACAAGATAGGAGATTAGACCCTGCCAAAACAAATTTAATTGAAGTTTATCTATTAACAAAAACATATGATACTGAATACAGGAATTGGTTGTTAACTAGAATCGGAGATGAGCCATTATCGCCAACTAGTCAACGTTTAGAAGAAAGTTTTTCAAGATCCCTTGACGCTATTAAAAGTATCAGTGATGAATTAATTTTTCAACCAACAAAATATAAAGTTTTATTCGGAAATGTTGCTAGTTCCTCTTTACAGGCTACCTTTAAGGCAGTACGCAATTCATCTAGGGTAACAAGCGATAATGATCTTAAAACTAGAATCATATTAGCCATTACTGCATTTTTTAGTGTTGAAAATTGGGACTTTGGACAAACATTTTATTTTAGCGAGTTAGCAACGTATGTAATGAACATACTAACACCAGATATTACAAACTTTGTTATAGTACCTAAGATAGAAAAGAGTTTTGGCAGTTTGTATGAGATCACTTGTCAGAGCAACGAAATTTTTATTAACGGAGCTACTGTAAACGATATTGAAATTATTTCAGCTATTACCGCATCAGAACTTAAAGCCTATTCAATTACCACTAATACAGCAGGGACCCAGTGATGACCAAAAAATCAGTTAATTTATTACCGGTATACTTTCGTACTGATAAAAATTCTAAATTTTTAGCAAGCACCATTGATCAACTAATTAAGACTCCCGCTCTAGAAAGATTAAATGGATTTGTCGGTAGTAAATTGAGTAAAAATTATAATCCAGCTACTGATGACTATATTAATGAAACACACCCACTACGTTCTGCATATCAGTTAGAACCGGGTCTTGTAGTTAAAACTCTTTCTCAAGAGATATCTAAGATTTTTGGTTACGATGATTTAATTAATCAGATTAAATTCCACGGCGGCCACATTTCAAATTTAGATAGACTATTTAGAAGCGATTTCTACAGTTACGACCCTCACGTCGACTGGGATAAACTAGTTAATTTTAGAGAATATTTTTGGTTACCTACAGGTCCGGCTGTTGTACTAATAACCGGACCTCAAAGGAATACAACTAGTGCCTACACTGTTGGTACAACTTCCGATGGAAACTTTTTCCTTTTTACTCCCGATGGACTAACCCCTGATCCGTTACTTACTTTGTACAGGGGAGTTACTTATATATTTGATGTAAATTCTAAACATAAATTTTTTATTAAATTTACTTCAGGCACCGGAATTGAAAATTTATTTAATAATAATATTCAAGGTAATGGAACTGATAATGGTCAAATAATTTTTACTGTTGATAGCAATACCCCAAATACTTTATACTATGGATCCGACACTGATCAGATTGCTGGCGGACAAATAGTTGTTAAAACTATTGCAGAAGACAGTTCAATTAATGTTGAGAAAGAAATTATAGGAAAACAACAATTTACATCTGGTTCAGGAATTAAACTTGTCAACGGTTTACGAGTGAGTTTTGGAGGAAATATTTTCCCTACAGGATACATAGATAAAGAATTTATTGTAGAAGGCGTTGGCGATAAAATAGAATTAATCGATATTGACAAATTAGATACTCCCGAAATTGTTGCAACTCAATATGATGTTGATTTTGATGCAGAAAGCTTTGACAAATTTCCTTTTGATAATTTTAAAAATGTACCATTAACTCCTGAATATATTACAATTAATAGAGCCAGTAGAGATCGTAATTCCTGGTCTCGATATAATCGATGGTTTCATAGAAGTGTAATTGAAATTGCGGCACAAGCAAACGGAAATGAAATTATTCTTCCTATTGATTCTAGGGCTAAGAGACCTATTATTGAATTTAAACCTAATATTCAATTGTTTAATTACGGACAGATTGGAATTTCAAGCATTGATCTTATAGATAATATAACAACTGATGCATTTTCTGTTGTTGAAAAATCTCCTGGATACTTTATAGATGACACATTGCTTGATGAAGGTTATCGAGTAATTTTTAATGCTGACCCCGATCCTTATGTAAAAGGTCGAGTCTTTGAAGTACATTTTGTTGAAATTGACAATAAGAGAGTTATTAGTTTATTAGAAACAGACGACCATATACCGGTTGAGGGTTCGTCAGTAGTAGTTACCAGGGGTGTAGAGAATCACGGAACTATATGGTGGTTAAATTCTGGCGCCTGGAAGTTAGGGCAACAAAAAACAGTCATTAACCAAGCTCCATTATTTGATTTATATGATACTGACGGGAATAGTTACGGCGGATCTACATATACATCTGATTTTGTGGGAACTAAAATCTTTGGATATGCAGAAGGATTAGTGTATGATTCCGTACTCGGATTAAATTTAAAATATCAAACAGGCATTGAGAGTTCTTACTTATTTTCTAATTATTTTTCAACCGACACGTTAACTTTTGTGTATCCGGATCTAGCTAGAACGCTATCAACATCAGTAGGCTACCTTAAAATTAATAAGGAAGACACAATCGAATATACTAATGTATGGACACCGGCTGCTGAATACCAAATTCCTATTTTACAGTTTCAAGTGGTTGAACCTGTTACTGATAGAATAGAAATAAATTGTGTTGACAATAGTTATGTTGCATATCAGAATAACAATCTTGAAATTGAGGTATTTGTTAATGACACAAAAATAACACATACTACTGATTACACACTAGAAATTAATTTACAATCATTATATGTGGTGTTAAGAAAATCACTATTAGATACTAGTCAAATTTTATTTAAAATCAGAACCACACTGACGCCTAACAGTAATGGAAATTACGAAACTCCACTAGGGTTAACTAACAACCCATTAAATGGACCAATATCTGAATTTACACTTAGTGAGCTCGGCGACCACGTTGGTACAATGGTAGATAGAGATCCTAATTTTATAGGAGTATTCCCCGGACTTAGTAATATTAATGAGTTACCGTTCATTTCAAAATACGGAACTAGATTAATTAGTAATGAAAATCCTATATCTTTTGCACATCATTTTATATCTGATCAAGATAATAATATAATAGAAGCTATTAGATTAGCAAGCGAACAATACAATCAGATAAAATTAAATATTATTAAACTCATTGCAGATTTAGGAGAAAATTATAGTCCTAGTGAAGCGTTAGACATAACATTAACTACATTAAATGAAAATAAAAATATAACATTTCCGTATTTGTTAAGTGGAACTGTTCCGTACGGAACTAATAAAAAAATTAGAACATACATTGTTACTGATCCAAGGAATACCGCCTATTCAATTACATCTGTATATAATCCTAATATTGTAACAAACACAGCCATATTAGTTTATTTAAACAATGAACAATTAGTATATGGTAGAGATTATACATTTGATCAATACGATACAACTGTTCATATGTTAGTTTCGCTAGTTAAAAATGATGTAATTGTTATTAATGAATTTATTAATACCGACGGGTGTTATATTCCGCCTACACCAACTAAATTAGGATTGTATCCTAAGTTTATTCCATCTAAATATCTCGACGAAACGTTTGCAGAAGAACCGAGAAATGTTATACAAGGACACGACGGTAGTTTGTTAGTTGCGTTTGACGATTATAGAGACGACATTATTTTAGAATTTGAAAAGAGAATTTTTAATAATATTAAAACTGATTATAACCCCGAACTGTTAGACATTAACAATGTACTTCCGGGCGTATTTAGGAATAGTGAATATTCATACCAAGAAATTTATAGCATTGTACAAGGTTTGTTCTTAAAATGGACAGGTCTATACGGAATTGATTACGAAACCAATAATACTTATTTCATAGATAATCATAAAACTTATAATTATAAATCTGCTGTAGATTATATTTTTAATAAAACAATACCAGGTAACTGGCGTGCAATTTATAAGTATTACTTCGATACTGATCGCCCCGAAACCCATCCTTGGGAGATGTTAGGTTTTTACATTAAACCAGAATGGTGGGAGTCCGAATACGGACCTATTCCGTACACATCCGGTAATATGAGACTATGGCAAGATTTAGAATTAGGTAAAATAGCACAGGGGTCACGGGCGGGAATAGACACAACATACGCAAGACCCGGGCTAAGTCAAATTATTCCCGTAGACGAAAATGGAAACATAGTTGATCCTAGGAGTTGGGCAAGTCTCGGCCTTAACGATCATATCCTCGACACTGATCAACGATGGTCATTCGGAGATTGTGGTCCAGTAGAAAATGCATGGCGTAGAACCAGTAATTGGCCATTTGCGGTACAAATTATTCTAGCACTTTGCAAACCTGCAACATATTCATCTGTCCTGTTTGATACTAGTAGGATTCAAAAAAATATTGCAGGGCAGTATACATATGGTACTAACTTTGAATTCTTATCTTCTTCTAAAATGTCACTATATTCAAACACCGTTGATTCGACTATTATAAGATCGTCGGGATATAGTGTGTATGTGATCGAATATGGGACACAAAAAAATAATGGGTATTTAACTAACCTATCTCAAGATTTAACAAATGCTACTTTTAATTTAATTAATAAAGTGGGGGGATTCGTAAACAAAGATAAGTTGTCAGTAATTATAGATTCTGTTCAATTAGGCTCCTACAATCCTAATCCGTTCCTTCCTCCCGAAGATTATGTTGTACAGTTTGACACAAGCAATCCTATTGAAACTATTGCTATATCTGGTGTTATTGTTCAAAAATACCAATCTGCTTATGTAATAAGAGGGTATGACAGACAAAATTTATATTTTAAAATTAATAAACCGCTTCGCCAAGTTAGTGACTCTATTATTTCTGTTGGTGATACGTTTGAATCATTCTTAACATGGTCTTCTAATTCTTATTACCAGAAGGGACAGATTGTATATTATACAAATGTCTACTATAGCGTAATAACTAATCACAAGACAGATGCGTTGTTTGTAAAGAGTTATTATAAAGCATTATCTAGTTTACCTAAAGTAGGAGGCATATCTGTAATCAAGCCAACACGATTTGAATCGGCAGAAACAATAGTTTCTTACGGAACTAGGATGACATCAATCCAGGAAGTTTGTGATTTTATTCTTGGTTACGGTCGCTGGCTAGAAGCTCAAGGATTTATTTTCGATAATTACAACCAAGATTTTTCTCAAGTCGTTAATTGGGAATTTAGTTGCCAAGAATTCTTATATTGGTCAACTCAAAATTGGGCAGATAATAGCGTAATTACACTCAGCCCATTTGCCGATGTGTTATCTTTTAAATATTCAGATGCTGTAGTTGATAATATACTAGATAATTTTTATGAATATAGTTTGTTAAAAGCCGATGGAAAAATATTTCCATCTAAGAACTTTTCTATATCTAGGGTCGATGGAATATTTACAATTTCTGCGGTTAATACACTTGAAGGATTTTTCTTTGCAAGATTAAATTTAGTACAAAAAGAACATGTACTAGTCTTTAATAATAAAACTATCTTTAGTGATATCATATATGATATTGAGACTGGATATAGACAAAGACGAATTAAATTAAAAGGGTTTAAGACAGCAGATTGGAACGGTGATTTTATAAGTCCTGGATTTATATATGATACCGCTTCTATAACAGATTGGAAACCATACGCTGATTATAAAGTTGGCGATATTGTTCGATATGTTGACAACTATTTTTCTGCCATTAAAAAGGTAACAGGCTCTGCTCAGTTTACTTTTGCCTATTGGTATAAATTACCCGAAAAGCCAACACCGCAATTATTGCCAAATTTTGATTATAAAATAAATGAATTTGAAGATTTTTATAGTCTAGATGTAGATAATTTTGATCTCGGACAACAGCGTATGTCTCAACATTTAGTTGGGTATACACCGAGATCATATCTCAATAATATTTTCCCAGACGCAATAAGTCAATACAAGTTTTATCAAGGATTTATAAAAGAAAAGGGAACTAGAAATGCTATAACAAAATTAGAAAAAGCTAGCCTACAAAATCTTCAGGGGAAAATAGAATTTTCTGAAGAGTGGGCGTTTAGAATAGGTTCTTTTGGATCTTATAGTAGTTTTGAACAATTAGAGATTCCGTTGAGAGAAGAAGAATTTGTTGAAAGCAATCAGATTATTCAACTAGTGGATTCTATCCCTGCGGATGCTAATAGTTTAATTTCTTATATCACCCCTGTTGATGCAACAATACTCCCTAAAAATTATAATCCTGCAGAATCGTTCCCTACAGTAGAAGGAACATTCAACGATAATATTTTTATATTAAGTACAGCAGGATATGTACGATTAGACGATATAAATTATACCATCACTGATATTACTGCGTTGCTTAGTATTAATAATGTAAATTCAGTAAAAGAAGGTGATACATTCTGGCTAGGATTTGCTGGAAACGGTAGTTGGGATGTATTTAGATATACAAGACAAATACCAATAGTTACAAATATTGCAACTGGATCGGAATCTCAAACAATTATATTAACAACTGATCGTAATCACGGATTACATACTGGAGATATAATAGGCATTACAAGATTTGAAGATACGGTCAATGGTATATACTATGTAACTAAAGTTAATGCTCTAAACAAATTTACAGTAAAATCAACTGTTGTTAATGTTCCTACAACTTTTAATTCTGGTGTACTTTTTAAATTTATTAGTACACGATTTAAAACATTTGACGATATTACTGCGTTCCCTACTATTGCAGATGTTTCTCTTAATGAATTATTTTGGGTAGATGAAGATGTTAACGGTAAATGGGCAGTTTATAAAAAGATTGAAAATTATGATAAGGTTGAGTTTACCGCACCTAACAGTAACATTAATCAGCAATACGGATCTAAATTTTCTAAACAACACGGAAATAATACAGTATTAGTAACAGCGCCGACGTATAAAGATCTTACTATCGGCTATGGAAAAATTTATATCTATACTAAAGTTGAAGGGACGCTTGTACCTTTAGTAAATTACACGTTGAATGAATTTGTTAACGAATATTTTAACATATACAAAGCCTTGGCAGACACCGCATCTTTTGGTGATACAATCATACATGATGAGACAGACGACCTAGTATTTGCCAGTTCTCCAGACGCTAGCAAAGTTCGTGTTGATACTACCGGTAGTATAAGATATGCCAAGGGAGCAAATGCAGAATCATCTAGAGCATTTGAAGGTCTATTAAAAATATCTGGTATTGACAGGATTCGTCCTTATTCAGAAATTCCTTATGCAGTATTAGTCAATCCTGTTCCTCAAAATAAAGCAGAATTTTCTAAAGGGTTATTTGTCAGTAGAACTACTTCAACAAAAACATTATTAGTTGGCACCCCTGGACAAAATACCAGTACCGGAGTTGTCTATAGATATACAGTAGACATTACTACCGGTACTAAATCTTATCTAAATGTTGCTTCTACTTGTACAGTTGGCCAGGATGCAAAATTTGATATCAGTAGATCAGATGTAACATACACAGTTACCGGTATTGTTAATTCTGGAACAAATTACAACACTTCTTCTCAGATAATAATTTATGGTAATCAATTAGGTGGAGCCCATCCTAGAAACGATCTAATCATTCGTGTTGCATCAACCGGAACTAACGGATCAATTCTTTCTTATACAACCACAGGAACATCAGCACACCGGGTATTTGATATAACAACCGGAACACAATTGACATTACCTATCTCTAATCTAGCAACTAAATCTAGATTTGGTAATAAGATTGTAGGTAATAAAGAAGGAACCCTTATCGCAGTTGCATCGCCTGGCTATGCAGACGAAAAAGGAGCAGTATTTGTCTACCAGTTAGTGAATAATAATTATTCATTAATTCAAACTATTGATAGTACAACTGATGAATATAAAAATCTAATAAGGGCCGGCGACAAATTAAGTTCAGAAATTTGCATGAACGAACTAGGCACGTATTTGTTTATATCATCTACAACAGTAAACGATGGATACACTAGATTTGGAAAAGTGTACGCTTACAAATGGAACGGGACAGAATTTAAATTCTTACAAATCTTACACAACCCTTCAAGAGAACCATTATTAAACTTTGGATATGCTGTTAGTATAAATGCCGCGGCCGATATATTGTCTATCACATCTCAAGGTACTAACCAGTTTAACAATATTACATTTGACGACGGCGTAACAACATTTGATGCACAGGCTTGCATATTTGGAGAACTAAAACCAGAATCTGGCACTGCTTATGTTTATAATAGATATAATGAGAAATTTATATTAGCTCAAGAGATGTTTGACAGCACAGTAGATTCAGGAAGTCATTACGGTAAATCTGTATTAGTAGACGATAACGAAATTCTTGTTGGTAGTCCTGGTTCTCTAGTGTCCGGTTATCCTAACGGTTCTGTTTATATATGGAATGAAATAATTCCAGAATTGAATACCTGGGCAGTTTATCGCCAACAAGAAGATCTTGTAGATACATTTAAAATTAAAAACGCATCTACTATAGATTCTTTTAAAGAAGAAGTTGTTGATTATCTTGATATTATTGACCCGTTGAAAGGTCGTATTCCGGGATTAGCTGACCAAGAAATTAGATATAAAACTTCTTTTGACCCCGCGGTGTACGAAATCGGAACCAACGAAGTTGTTATTGATATCTCATCTAAATGGTCATCGACTCAGGTAGGTGAATTGTGGTGGGATCTTAGTACTGTAAAATATGTATGGTATGAACAAGGAGAGCCAGCATATAGAAAAAATACCTGGGGCAAAATATTTCCAGGGTCGTCAATTGACATATATGAATGGGTGGAATCTGCATATCTTCCTAGTCAATGGGCGGCCATTGCCGATACCAACGAGGGGTTAACACAGGGAATAAGCGGCCAGCCAAGATTTTCCGATGATACAGTATATAGCACACGTTCTGTTTTTAACCCAAATAATAATAGTTTTGAAGTAAGTTATTATTTCTGGGTTAAGGGAAAAACTATTGTGCCAAGAGCGCAAGATAGAAGAATTACTGCTCAAGAAGTTGCAACACTTATAGAAAATCCAAAGTCGTATGGATTAAAATATCTGTCAATAATTTCAAAAGATTCATTAGTTGTTACCAACTTTAAGTCTAATTTGATAGGAGAAAGAATTTATTTAAATGTCTCATCTGATACAATTAATAATAACATCAATAAGCATACAGAATGGCTACTGGTTGAAGAAAACAGTGAAAATAGTTTCCCTAACGAATACATTGAAAGAAAATTATTTGATAGTCTGCTAGGTAAAGATAGCCTTGGAAACCTAGTACCTGATCCTGTATTGCCAGCTAGATTACGATACGGCGTTGAAGTGCGCCCTCGTCAAACAATGTTTGTTGATAGAACAGCGGCATTAAGAAATGCTTTTGATTTTGTTAATACTACGTTAGAAGGCAAATTAATAACAGGTATTGTTAATTTTGACATTTTAAATTCTAAAGACCCTGTGCCTGATGTACTATTGGGAGAATATGACCAACTAGTTGAAGACATAGAAGGTAGAGATGTAATTTTAACTAAAAAATTAAAAAAAGCACAATTGTCTTGTGATGTGTTAAATGGAAAAATTGTTTCAGTTGAGATCATTAACCCAGGATTTGGTTATAAAATAGCTCCTAGTGTTTCAATTATCAACAACAACGAAGCTAGGATTAAAACATCAATTGATGAAAACGGACAAGTTATCTCTGCTGAGATTATTGAACCCGGATATGGATTTGTAACTCCTCCGTTATTGTTGGTAAGACCATACACTGTAATTGTGTTAGCTGATATAAGTTTTCCAGGTAAGTGGACTCAATATTCTTGGTCAGGTGTTAC
>Ga0049080_10000065_pt1 | contig 31522 bp, 30 predicted proteins | sample GreLakmeER15MSRF_FD_66716 | JGI IMG/M metagenome (GOLD analysis project Ga0049080, IMG submission 66716) | Freshwater lentic microbial communities from great Laurentian Lakes, MI, USA - Great Lakes metaG ER15MSRF | ecosystem: Environmental > Aquatic > Freshwater > Lake | place: Great Lakes... | reverse complement strand
GCGCAGATGTCTACGATACCGGACGAGGTAATTTACTAGATCAAAGATATCAAGATTACGTAGTGACCAACTCTTCAGATGGAACATTAAGCGGGACCTTCCCGTTAGGAGACGGAACAACTAGCGTATTTTCTGCCCCATTAATTGACGTAGCTGATTTTGAAGACAGTTCAACAGAAAACTTGTCTATTGAAGTATACGTAGGTGGGCGCCGTCAGTACAAGTACAGCGATACCACAGCCACCAGCCAATACCGCTGGTTCCTGAGCCTATTTGACCCAGTTACTATTGAATTTGTAGTAGATGGCGCTGTGTATCCTGAGTTGCGAGCCCCGGCAGAAGGTAGCGAAGTTACTATTTTGGTTCGCCAGGGCGTGACTTGGTATCAACAAGGGGCAACAACTGCCAGCAATGGCGTGGCCTTGCAAGATACTGACACTCTGGCCGCAAGGTTCTTGCGCGGTGAATAAAGTAGGCTAAATAAGTGATCATGTCAAACACACAACAAAAACAACCAGTTGAGGCCAAATCGCAGGAAAAACCCAGACGGCCCAACGAAACCGGATCTATATCTGTCCAAGCGCACATGAGAATTTTTGATCCTAAAACACAAAAAACCTACGTGGAGGGTCGTGCATGATTTCGGCAGGATTGGCAAAAATTACTGGTCATGTAAAAATACATGATCCCAAAAGCGGCGAGATTTTCTACAACGATCACAACGCTATTCACTATGAAAACATATCTATTGCTATGGCCCAAACGCTCAGCGATAGAAACATTGGCTATATCTATCAAATGGCATTTGGCAACGGCGGTAGCTCAGTAGACCCAACTGGGGTGATCACATACTTGCCCCCAAATACCACTGGTCAAAATGCTGATCTTTACAATCAAACCTATCAAAAAGTAGTCAACGACAATTCAGCGGCTGACACTGACCCAGTCAATAACAAAATGACAGTGTTGCACACATCGGGCAACGTGTATACAGATATTTTGGTGCAGTGTTTGTTAGATTACGGTGAGCCAGCTCAACAGCAGGCTTTTGACAATTCAACCAATTTTAATGGTGAATTTGTGTTTGACGAACTGGGACTCAAGGTCTGGAACGGTGCAGTGGATAACTTGCGCCTGATAACTCATGTTATTTTCCACCCTGTGCAAAAGAGCTTGAATCGTCAAATTCAAATTGATTACACTGTGAGAATTCAGACATTGAGCAATATCAATGCTGTATAAATATTGAACTAGGAAACAGACATGGCATATACAATCAATCTTACTGACGGCAGCGTGTTTGCCACAGTCAACGACGGCACAGTAAACACTGCAAGTAGCATGACTCTTGTGGGTAAAAACTACGCAGGGTACGGGGAGTTTTTGGATGAAAACTTTATACACTTGCTGGAAAACGGCTCAAATACTTCGGCACCAGTAGCACCGCTTACAGGACAACTATGGTGGGATAAAACCAACAACTTGCTCAAAGTTTACAATGGTAGCATATTTAAAACTATCAGTGCCGCCACTGCCAGCGCCACTCAACCGTCTTCAAACGTCACAGGTGACCTTTGGTATGACACCACAAACCAACAGGTCAAAGTATACACTGGCACCAGTTTCATTGTTGTGGGTCCTGCATTTACATCAACAGAAGGCACCGCTGGTGCAATTCCTGAAACAGTAAATGATAACACAGCAACGCCTCACTATGTGACTGGTCTTTATGTGGCGGGTACCAGAGTAGGCCTAGTATCTAAAGATTCAAATTTTACTGCGGCAGCACCAACATCAACGTTGTTCCCCACAGTGTTCAAAGGCATTACCATGAGCAATTCAGCAGACACAGTGTTTGCTGGTAATGTTAGAAATGGTGGCAACGTGGTAATCACAGCAGCTGGTGCAACCACTGCTATTGTACAGTCTACAGGTGTACTAATTACAGGATTCAACTCAGTAACAGGCAACGTGATTGGTGGAAACATTACCACAGCAGGCTTAGTCACTGCGTCAGGCAACGTCACAGGTGCCAACGTGGTCACAACAGGCTTGGTCACTGTTACAGGCAACGTGATTGGCGGCAACGTTACCACAGCAGGCAATGTGACTGCGGTAGGTCTTGTGAGTGCAGGTGGCAACGTCACTGGCGCCAACATTACCACAGCAGGTGTAGTCACTGCTACAGGCAACATCACAGGTGGAAACATCATAACCACAGCCTTGATGCAGGCCGCCAACGTGTCAGCCACTGCCAACGTGCAAGCTGGAAATTTAAGAACAACTGGACTGGTATCAGCCACAGGCAACGTTACATCAGCAGCCAACGTGGCAGGAACATATTTCATTGGTAACGGTTCACAACTCACAGGCTTGAGCTTGGGTGTGTCGGTTACCAAGTTTGAAAACGGCACATCCAAAGGTGAAGTAAATGCACCCAATGGTAACATTGCGTTCACTGTGGCCGGAACAGCCAACGTGGTGGTGATTGACACCACAACAGTTTATGCCAACGTGGTCAGTGTTCAAAGCATTGCCAAAACAGGATCAAACGGCGTGGGCAACATTGGTTCCAGCGGCAGCTACTTCAATCAAGTGTTTGCCACTGCTACCACAGCCTTGTATGCTGACGTTGCAGAACGCTTTGAAGCTGATGCTTTGCTTGAGCCTGGTACAGTGGTTGAACTAGGTGGACTTAAAGAAATTACAAAAGCCAACCATGATCTAAGCGAAAATGTGTTTGGTGTGATAAGTACAAGACCAGCTTATACCATGAATGGTGGCGCTGGTGAAGATGACACTCACCCTCGAGTGGCCATGACAGGGCGTGTGCCAGTCAAGGTCACAGGTTACGTGAAAAAAGGCGATCGCTTGGTGTCAGCAGGATCAGGACAGGCTCGTGCCGCACAACCTGGAGAAGCTACTGCATTCAATGTAATTGGACGCAGCTTGGTTGACAAACCCACTCCGGAATCAGGTACAATTGAAGCTATAGTGACCATAAACAACTAAGCAGGAAAAAAACACAATGACTTATTCATCAGGTGGATTGATTCAAGCCACAGACTACAACGGTTTTGTTAGCACCAATGCCTCCAACATAAATGACGTTTGGAGTACTGGCGCAAGTGACAAAGGGTATGGACAGAGCGCCGTCTCCACAGTCAGCGCCGCTGGCACTATCACAGCCACACAATGGGCCAGTTTGGTCAATACCTTGAGTAGCCTGGGCAGCCAAACTGGTACCACTCTCACTGCAAGATCAGCGCCCACAGCAGGTACTTTGATTTCAGTATTGGCCGCGGTCAACACTGATATTACCAATGTTACTACCAATCGTAACAACGCCGTAGCAGTGGGATCACAATACACAGGCTGGACCGGAACCAATTCCAAGACCGCGGCCACATCAGGCGCTACTTGGAGCATTGTCTTTACCAACACAGTGACATTTGCCAGTGCAGATGCTGCACGTTATTTTTTCAACGGTGGCGGACTAATCAAACTAGATGTGAGCAAAACAGCCACTGGTGCCCTGGGAGATCCTGAGTGGAACGACTTGGCCGGTACACTGTGCGGAGACATCTATATTTCTGGAGCAGGCACTGCACACACCATTGCGGCTGTATCCTACACAGGTGTAACCAAAGTTGGCGGAACAGGCACACCTGTAACACTACAAAACAGTCTGGGATGGTACAACCTGACCACTAGTGATCAGATCATCTACAAACAATTTGCAGACACAGCACCCTACACCACCAACTTTATCCAACACCAGGCCAAAACAGCCGGTTCGGGGACTCAGTTAGTTATCACTACCACTTGGTCTGCCAGTGACGGTGATCCAATTTCCGGCGGTACAGCACCTACTGGTGCAACTCCGGGCACAGCACCTTGTACTATCTGCACTTATTTTCCCCCAAGCACAACTTACCTAACTTCAGCAAGTTGGGGCACACCAACTGTAGCAGCCACAACTGTTTAACCAAAAGGGGCTGTTGCCCCTTTACTTTTGTCTAAAATTCCCGTATAATAAAGCATGGATACAGATGCCTTGATTGCTCATGCACGAGCACGTTTTGATCACGTTGCCGCAAAACGTGTGCTTAAAGAAAAATACCAAGCCCGTATGTTGTTTGCCCATGCCGGTGGCATGTGGCGGGCTGGCCCTGAACTACTGGCAATACTTCAATCTGTGCCAGTTGAAGACGGCATTGTGATCCTGGACTTGTACGAGAATCCGATAAAAATTAACCCATTGGAACTACAACATCTTACACACAATCGCTGGCAAGAACAAATGAATGCCTGGCTGGTAGAACATGATCAGTTGAGCAAGAAACGATGACACGTGGCGCACTGATATTTGCTTTTAACAATGAACAAACAGACTACTTGGAAATGGCTGCTTGGTCAGCTGAAAATATTCGTAGACACCTCAACATTCCAGTGGCCGTTGTCACAGACCGACCAGACGCAGACTCGGATAGAAGATTTGATCAAGTCATTAGAGCCGTACCTGCAACCGGCGGAACACGTTGGTTTGAGGACTATGAAGCGACTGTGTCTTGGCACAACGCAGGTAGAACTGATGCCTATAATCTTAGTCCGTGGGATCACACGCTTGTACTCGACGCCGACTATGTAGTAGCAGACAGTGATCTAAATCAATTATGGGACCAAGCAGATTTCATGTGCCATAGATTGGCATTTGATATGGCAGGTGGCGAAGGATACTTGGACGAGTTAAACTGTTTTGGTCAACATCGATTGCCCATGTGGTGGGCCACAGTAATGATGTTTAGACGGTCAAACACAGCACAATACATATTTGATTGTATGAACATGGTGCGGGACAATTGGCAACACTACAGAGACTTGTACGGGATTCAAAAAGTAACTTATCGCAATGACTTTGCGCTGAGTATTGCAATAGGCATTGTGTCAGGGCACACATTCAAAGTAGAAGAAATACCTTGGCCCTTGGCCAGTGTCCTGCCCAGCACAAAGTTAGAAAAATTAGATCAAGATCATTACAGATTAGAATACAAAACTGCCAATCGCAAACCTTACCAAATGACATTTGGTAGTTATAGTTTTCATGCCATGGGCAAACGATACTTAGGAGACATAGTTGAAACCGATCGCAGAGCAAGGCTACTTGATAGTAGCACACAACACCAAAGAAGTTGACTACGTTGACTGTGCCCGTACCTTGGCCAAAACGATCAAATACTGGCATCCGGATGCACAAATCTGTTTGTTGACCAACGAAGAACTGGGACCTGATGGGTTGTTTAATTATGTACACAAATTTCCGTTCCCGCTGAGTGAAAACCCCTATGCCAATGACTGGCAAGTGTTTCAGGCTACCCCGTTTCGAGAAACAATCAAACTAGAAGCAGACATGATGATTACCAGCGCAATTGACTACTGGTGGACCATGTTACGCAATCGTGATGTGGTAGTAAGCACCGGGTGCAGAGACTGGAAAGACCAACGTGCTGTTGCACGTCACTACAGAAAAGTATTTGACGCAAACAATCTCCCCGACGTGTACAACGCTATCACATATTGGCGTAGATCAGAAACTGCACAAGAGTTCTTTGCCACTGTGCGTAACATATTTGAAAACTGGGACCAGTTCAAAAAGCTACTGAAGTTTCCCGAAGATGTACCGTCAACAGATGTAGTGTATGCCATGGCCGCAAACATCATTGGTCCCGAACTGTGTACCATGCCGTTTGCTGACTATCCAAAAATTGTTCACATGAAACGACATATTGCTGGAACACAACGAGAGCAGTGGCAAGATGAATTGGTGTGGGAATACAAAGATTACCTGATGCGTGTGAACTCAATCGCACAATGGGGTGCTTTTCATTATCGTGTGAAGGACCTGCGTGATGCAAATAGATGAGTTCTGGAGCATACTACATGCCATGCCCGAACCCCAACCGGTGTTTTTTAGGCTGTACCATCAAGACGGTGCGCCATTATTCTACAGCATGGAAGATGTACCTGGTACATACATTGAAATTGATGCAGAAACATTTGCTAGATCACCTATGCATGTGCGAGTACGGCAAGGCCGATTAGTAGAAAGTATTTGGCGAACAACTGCTCGACTAGTACCTGGCGACACAGGGACTCCTTGTCATCCTGACAATGTGGCAATTGTAGTGCCAGAAACAGAACCGCATCAACGTTGGAGCAAACAAACTTATGAAACAAATTGACGTAGCAGACCTAGACTGCATTTACCTATCTTATGATGAACCGCAACAAGAAGAATTTTGGGTCAAGATCAAAAACATGGTGCCTTGGGCCAAGCGAGTCAGCAATGTACGCGGAAGCGATGCGGCACACAAAGCCGCGGCCCTGGCTTCTGACACAGAACGATTCGTCCTCGTGGATGGAGACAATATCCCCGACCCGAGCTTTTTTAACCAAACGCTCGATTTCCCTACACCTGACCATGAAAAGGCTGTGTTTAGATGGCGGGCTCGTAACCATGTGAACGGACTTATGTACGGCAATGGTGGTTTGAGTTCGTGGACCCGTGAATATGTGATGAACATGAAAACACACGAAAACACAGACGGGCGCACAGAAACACAAGTGGAGTTTTGTTTTGATCCCTTGTACTGGGCCATGAATGACTGTTACTCAAATACCTATCCCAATGGATCGCCATTCCATGCCTGGCGTGCCGGGTTCCGTGAAGGTGTAAAGATGTGTTTGCAACGTGGCCGCCGACCTACGCTGGATGAATTTAAAACACAGGTACTACGCAATCTAGATAACTTGACCATATGGCATAACATAGGCACAGATGTGGAACACGGAGAATGGTGTATTGCCGGCGCACGTCAAGGCACATACATGACTATGCTTACAAACTGGGATTATAAGCTGGTACAAGACTTTGCGGCCTTGGAACAGTTGTGGGCCACAGTCAAAGACTCAGAGGCCAGACTGTTGAGCAATCAACTGGGCACCGAACTGGGCACCCAACTAGATCTGCCAATGGCCATACTAGAAGCAGAGCAAAGTAGTTTTTTCAAGTACCACTATCGTTCAAACTGGCGCAACCAAGGCGTCATGGTTCGCGAAATAGATGTTATACGAGCACAAGAGGGATGGTAAGCAGGTTAGTAGTCATAGGCGATAGTTTCTGCCACGGAGTAGGAACTGCGAGCCCATTTAAAGATGCTCAAAACACACACTGGAGTTTTGGACGCTATCTTGCTGACTACTATGAACTAGAGTATGTAAATCTAGCCGAGCCCGGCATCAGCATTGCTCGCACAGTAGAACTAGCAGTGGACTACCTGGAGCACAATCCCAACTGCTTGGTTATTGCAGGTTGGACTCATCCAGGACGTATTGGGTTATACAGCAACACTGCTATGTTACAAATACTGCCCAGTTATGCATTGTTAGGCAACACAGCAGATACAGATGTGTGGACTCAGGAACAGTCGGGTGTAAAATTTATAGTCAATCAGGTCAACTCTCGGCATCTAGAAACTTTGTCACAGTTGCATCGAGTTATTGTAGACAATGACTTCTTTGAAGGTGCAGCCAATACCGGAAAAGTTGCAGTAAAAATGTTTCATTCTTGGTGTGCTAGCCAAGACATCAAATTGATAGACTTCAATGTGTTTCCCAAATACAACCTATTGACTGCCCCGGCGCACAACATCAACTTTGGTAGTGTCATGCCCACCCTAGACCGCCACCCTACTCGAGAAGAACAAAAAAAGTTTGCCGAACTGTGGATATCAAAATATGGAAAAAAGTAAGTTCCAGTACACAGCTGAACAGATGAAAACAGATCTAGGTCCTGCTCTCTGCTTGGCCAAATGGAAGCAAGTGAGTTTGCATTTACAAACAGGACTAAACAACTCTTGCTATCATCCGCCACTGCATGCCATTGATCCTGCAGCCGTAACGGCCAATCCTGCGGCACTGCACAATACTGAATACAAAAAAACACAGCGCCGGATAATGTTGCAACAACAACGCCCTGCAGAATGCTCCTATTGCTGGAACATGGAGGACCAAGGCAAACTCAGCGACAGACACTATCGTTCAGGTGAGCCCTGGGCCGCAGTGGACTTTGAAACAATAAAAAATAGTACAGGAGCCGAAGATGACATTATCCCTAGTTACGTTGAAGTTAATTTTAATAACGCTTGCAATCTCAAGTGTAGTTATTGTAGTCCTCAATTTAGTAGCAGTTGGCACGATGAAGCCCAGAGAATGGGGCCTTATGCTACCAGTACTCCGCACAACAGCCTGGATCATTTTACCGGGCATAGGCGCATTATTCCTGCCCGAGAGCATAACCCTTATGTAGAAGCATTTTGGGCATGGTGGCCCACTCTGTACCCTGCGCTGGAACACTTCAGAATGACCGGAGGTGAACCACTAATGGATCGCAACACCTATAGAGTGTTTGATCATGTGATTGAAAATCCGTCAAAGAAACTGCACTTGAACGTTACATCAAACTTCTCAGTAGAGCAGAGTCTTTTTGATCGATACCTGACTGCGGTCCAAATCATTTGTGATGGCCGCATAGAACATTTCATGCAGTATGTAAGTTTAGACGGCTGGGGCACTCAAGCAGAATACATGCGCCACGGTATGAACTTTGATCTAGTGTGGTCACGTGTGGATCAATACCTAACCCAAGTTCCTAGTTACAATAGTCTAACGTTTATTATAACAATGAACAATCTGTCGGTGAGCAGTCTGCAACAACTACTAGAAGGCATACTAGAACTACGCCGTAAGCACTCAACCACATACCAACGTGTGTGGTTTGACACGCCTGTGCTACGTGAACCTGCATGGCAGAGTCTACAAATCCTGCCCGAGTCATATGTGCAACGACTAGAAAGTGTGCGTGACTGGATGAGTCAAAATTTAACCACAGACACTAATCTCTATCACGGATTCAAGGACTACGAAGTGTCACGCCTGGATAGAGACATTGCCTGGATGCGTAGTGCTCAGTCACAAGACCATGCCCCGGCCCGTGCAGACTTTTATAGGTTTTTTGCAGAACACGATCGCAGACGCGGCACAGACTTTTCAAAGACCTTTCCAGAAATGCGGTCCTGGTGGGCCGAATGTGAATCACATGCTAGGAACACATAAAATCGTAGTGGACGAATGGGCAGAGGTATGGGATCTACTCAAGCCTTATGCTGACGCTAGTTTCTGGCAGTTGCCTGACCTAGATCCTGCCAACACGTACATTATAGGGCGTGTGGTATTAAAAGACAACTGGCAAGCCATCACAGACTGGACTACTCTGCATCCAGGACGCATTGTGTTTTCAAACCCTGCAGAAGGCTCTGAAACCATACTATTACAACTGAAAAGATTGCGCATTACTGAACATGTTCAAGATGGCCGCATATTATTATTAACGTCCGGTGACCTGGAGTCTGGTTGGAACTACTGCCGGACTGATTGTTACTTTAGCAACATTGTAGAATACACAGAAAACAAACAGGCACAGGAGTTGGCTGCCGCAGAACACAAACAGCATCGCCCTTATGAATTCCTCATGTTGAATGGTCGCTTGCGTCCTCATCGTAAATGGCTGATAGACGCACTACGTGGCAAAGGATTATTGGATCATGCACTGTGGACAAACCTGGGCAGCAGTGTAGAAATGGGATTTACTTCTGTGCTTGAACCAGGGCCGACAGAGCCCATACGATTCTTACCCGAGCAATATGAAATTCCACGTGCTGTACCTAATTTGGAAAAAAAACACTCAGGATTTGTCAAGCATGAGTTGTTCGGTAACACCTGGGGTGATGCCATAGTAAATCACCTGTGCTACACAGACACATGGTTTAGTTTGGTAACAGAAACCATATTTGATTATGCCCATACGTTTCGCACAGAAAAGATATGGAAGCCCATATTAATGGCACATCCGTTTGTGGTTGCGGCCAACTCAGGGTACTTGAGAGATTTAAGAAATGCAGGATTTCAAACGTTCGGTGAGTATATAGATGAAAGCTACGATCAAATCGATTGTCCAAGTACTCGTGCAGAGCGTATAATAGATACTATGACCTGGATAAGTCGTAGCATGGGTGCCGCTGATTTCTGGGCAGCAACCAGAGATATCTGTAAATACAATCAACAGCACTTGATAGAGCACAATCGTCGAGAACGTGCTCAACTTCCCCACAACTTAGAACAACATTTAAATGACAGACTTGGAATTTCGTAAAGAAGTATTAGACAAACTTTCAGCCAGTTTTTGTGCAGCAAAATGGTACAACGCTACCATTTGGTTAGGAAGTGGGCAGACCACCAGTTGCCATCACCCGCCTGCCCATTTGGTGGACATTGATCGAGTTCGCACCAACCCTAGGCTCCTGCACAATACTGATCAAAAGAAAGAGGACCGCCGTAAGATGCTGGCCGGCGAACGTCCCGCAGGTTGTGAGTACTGCTGGAAGATTGAAGACATGGGCAAAGACGCTATCTCTGACCGTGTTTATAAATCAAAAATCTACCCCATAGAGGCCTTGAATGAAGCATTTAATACTGCGCCCGATACCGATGTCAATCTCCGTACCTTGGAAATTGCTTTTGATCGTACTTGTCAATTTGCTTGCTCTTACTGCAACCCTGCTTTTAGCACAACTTGGGCTAGTGATATTCGACGTAACGGACCCTATCACAGTCTTGTTAGTGACGGGCGCAATCACTTTACCCACACCCATGATAGTGCTCAGTTGTTTAAGATCACGGAGGCTAATCCTTACATTGATGCATTTTTTGCATGGTGGGAATCCGATCTACATCACACACTGCAAGAGCTCAGAATCACCGGCGGAGAGCCCCTTATGTCCCACCATACCTGGCGACTCATTGACTGGTTTCGAGACAACCGGGGCCGCAGTAATACAAGGTTGGCTATCAATAGTAACCTGGGAACCGAAGTTGACATTGACCGACTGCTTGACTCCACACAAGGAATGTCCATTGACTTATACACATCAAACGAAGCCATTGCCACACAAGCCGAATACATTCGTGATGGGCTCGTCTGGGACGACTGGGCTAATAATGTAGAACGATTGCTAGACTCTGGTCAGTTCCGCGGCATACACGTTATGGCAACCATTAATGCTCTTTGTTTGAGCACACTAGATCAGTTGCTGGAATGCATAATGAATTGGAAAATGGAATACGGAAAGGATGCCATTAGTTTTACATTAAATATCCTACGCTTCCCATCATTTCAAAGCCCATTAGTATTGCCTGACACCCAGCGCCGAGTATATCAACAACGCCTGGAGACCTGGCTGGCGCACTGGGCTGATAGTGACGTCATACACGAGCATGAAGTAAATTATACACAACGACTGATTGATTACTTGGATGTGGTAAAAACTCCCCATTCTGAAGCATTTGAAATGCCTAAGTTGTTGAATGATTTTAAACAGTTTTATTTGCAGTATGATCAACGTCGTGGCAAGAACTTTACCAAAACGTTTCCTGAACTAAAAGAATGGTACAACTCATTATGAAATACAATTGGAAAGATCGTGTGCCTGTACACATTCCCATAGAAAAACTCACGGACCAACAGCGCGGCAGACTAATAGACAGTGATCGTTTTTGCATGATTCCCTGGATTCACATGCACGGCTGGCCTGACGGTCGTGCATACCCTTGTTGCCTGGGAGAGGATGCACATCATATTGGCAATCTTAAAGAGCAGTCAATGGAAACTATATGGAACGACGAACCCATGCGTGAAATTCGACGCAACATGCTGGCAGACCAACCGTCAAAGCAATGCACACGTTGTTATGAACAAGAAGATGCAGGGTTTTCCAGTATGCGTAACAACTCAAACAAACACTTTGGACAACACATAGCAGAAGTAGATGCCACCCTGCCCGACGGCACACATCCTGAAATGAAACTGCGTTACTGGGACGTGCGGTTCTCAAACATCTGTAATCTTAAGTGTCGCAGTTGTGGCAGTATCTTTAGCTCACGCTGGTACGACGATGACGTGCGATTGAATAACGGCCGGCCCCTGCGTCCTAGAGTGCAGTTTGCGGGCCGCACAGAAATGGACATATGGGAACAAATGGAGCCGCAGATTCAGCATCTGGAGCAGATCTATTTTGCCGGCGGTGAGCCATTGATAATGGAAGAACACACACGTATCTTGGAAAAGCTAATTGAGTCAGGCAATACCCGTGTGCGCTTGATATACAACACAAACCTGACAGAATTACGCTACAAAAAGAAATCAGTGCTGGAACTGTGGAAACACTTTTCCAATGTATGTGTGGCCGCAAGCCTAGACGACATGGGCGAGCGAGCAGCTGTTATACGTTCGGGCACCAACTGGGCAGAAGTAGAACAAAACATTAAAGACTTGAAAGCTCAGTGTCCGCACATTGACTTCATGATATCTCCCACATTGAGCATAATGAACATATGGAATTTTACCAAGTTCCATCGTTACATGGTAGAACAAAATTTCATTCGAGCCGGTGACTTTAATTTGAATATACTACAGAGTCCACAGGAGTATAGAATTGACATACTGCCCAACGACATTAAACAACGTTTTGCGGCTGAATTCCAAGCACATTTAGAATGGTTACGTCCCTTGGACCCGCTGCAACGTGCCACTGGCGGATTTGAAGCAGCTATCAAGTTCATGATGGCACAGGATCGCACTGCGCTACTCTCAGACTTCTGGGAAACTGCCAGTGATCTTGACTGGAGTCGCAATGAGCGCTTGATTGATGCGGTGCCTGAATTGGCAGAGATCATTCAGTACAAACCCGCGCACACACGAGTATGAATATACCACACAACAAATTTTGCGTGTTACCTTGGGTCAGTCTAGAAGCCTCACCCATTGGTACGGTACGCCCTTGCTGTCTGGCAGATGATGAGCTAGTGGATGATTCGGGCGAGAAGTTTAGCCTACTCACAGCCAACTTTGGGGAGATACAACGCAGTCGTGCAATGACACAATTACGTGAACAGTTCTTGGCAGGTGAACAACCACAGACATGTCGCAAGTGCTGGTCAGAAGAACGTGCAGGACGCACCAGCAAAAGAATGCACACCCTGGACAGACTCAAGCACATGGGTATTAGCGCAGAATGGACTGCAGATGCCAAACCTTTAATGTTCTTGGATTTAAAGCTGGGCAACATCTGCAACTTGAAATGCCGTATATGCGGATCATGGTCATCAAGTCAATTTGCTGCAGAAGATATTGCACAACTACCCCGGGACGAACAAAAAAAGTCACAGGCTTACACAATGCTACGGGCCGGAGCTTGGCCCAGAGAGAATCAGCAGTTCTGGAGCGAAATAGATCATCATTTAAGGGACATACGCTATATAGAATTCACTGGCGGCGAGCCTTTCATGATTGAAGAACATTTTGATATGTTGCAGGGCATGGTGGATCGCGGCATTGCACACCAAGTGGAAATACACTATAACACAAATGGCACACAATATCCTGAACGCGGGGAAAAGATTTGGCATCATTTCCGCAAGGTAGAAATAGCATTCTCTATAGATGACACCGGCGATCGTTTCGAATATCAACGTTCAAATGCTGAGTGGAAGCTGGTATGTGAGAATATGGATCGTTTCCGGGACTTGAAAGAAATACACCCTTGTATTCATTTACAGATCTGTGCCACAGTAAATGTGTTTAATATTCGCTATATAGATCAATTGGCTGTGTGGTTGGATCGCAACACTGACAGCTTTGAATTTGTTTATTGGAATGTCATGCATGATGCTTGGTATTTCTCAGTTGCCACACTGCCTGACACGGCTAAACTAGCACTGACTCAGCATTTATTAAACGCACCTATTCCCCCGCGTTGGCACGGGGAGTTTGCCAGGATCGTGGACTTTATGAATGGTGGCGCAAGCACAGATGGATTTATGTTGCGCATGAAAATACGTGACTTGGATCAGAAAAGAAATACTAACTTTGCTCGGACTTGTCCCGAAATGGCTGAATTGATTGCGTATGAATAATGTGGTGTACATGTGGACTCCGGGACAGGTACCCAGCCAAACAGAACGACTGGGGCTGAGTGAGACCATTCAATACTTTGATCCTGTCACAACCTATGCTGACAACACTGTGTTTTATTATGACTTGTACGGCCCTTATCATGAGCAAATTGAAACGCACTTGGCACAAGGTTACAGAATCATATTTGACGGCAAAAATGAACACTACATGCACTTTAGATTGCACTGGATATTCCTGGCGTTCTTGCAACATCCGGGGCAAGGTCTGATTCTCATCAGTGGTGAAAGTGCTCGACAGATTCCAGGAGTGACCGTTGTGGCAGTGCCCCAATGGTACTGGATCATGGATCAACAGCCATTACGGCATTTTGGACTGCATGAGTATCAACCCAGTCCTGCTGTCACACACCGGTTTCTGATGACTATAGAAAAGATACGTCCCGAACGTGACTACCTGTGTGCTCAGCTGGCAGATCTCCTGCCCCAAAGTCTCTACAGTTATAGACATCGTGACGTGTTTTTGCCCTGTGATTGGACACCTGACCTAGGCGGACCATATCAACGCTATGTGAACCCGGAATGGTTAAACGCCACGCCGTTTACACTAGTTGTAGAAACCTACATAGACGAAACTGCTGTGTCGGGATTCAGCCTTACCCATAATGATCATCATTTCTTGTGTGAAAAGAGCTACAAGCCCTTGGCCTGCAAACACCCATTCATAATGGCTTCAACACAGGGCAACTTGGCTTATTTACGCAGTCAAGGATTTGAATCATTTCCCGAACTGTTTGACGAATCATATGATGACATTGCAGACTGGCGTGAACGTGTTGATCGTGTGGCGGAACTGGTACGAGACTTTGATCCTAGATCAATTGATAATCCTCAGACAAAAGAAAAATTGCTGTACAACAGTACTAGATTCTTTGATCAGCAACTCACACAACAAATGACACAACAAAGCATTGTGCAACCAATTCTAAATTTTATCGCACGATAATGGCCCGACAGCAGATCATTTACAATCCTGCAGAACCCAGCATTGGTGTGGCACCCTACATGCAGGCCATACTAGCGGATAGCTTTGATCTTGTGCCGTTCACACCTGGACTGACCTCTGTGAATTCTGCTGTGCTCACTGTGTATCAAACAGCTGAAACAGACTCCAGTCCCTGGTATCATGAACTGGCCAAATTGGGCGGCCGAATCATTGTGGATCATTTGCTGGACAGTGATGTTCACAGCGTCAGCACTAGTACCAACCGTCACCTGACCTTGCGTAACGGTCGCTGGATGTGGTACAGCACCTCTTTGCGCTACACTCGTGCTGGATTTGGCCAGTATCGCCCGCAACGCTGTCGGGACTGTGACTTTCTGATGATGATGAACAAGCAACGACCGCATAGAGATCAGGTGCTTGAGCAGTTGGCACCAGTACTAGGCAATGCATTATACAGTTATGTTGATCGTGGGATTGATATCGCAGAATCAGATTCAAGACACAGCCATCGAGATCTACACTGGTATGACTATTTTAATCCGGCCTGGTATGATCGTACTGGATTTAGTGTGGTAGTGGAGTCCTGGATGAGATCCGACGCATACTTTGCCAATCCTGGAGAGCCAGAACCCAATGCACTTGTCCGACTACGGCCCAATTATCGCACAGAAGTTTCAGAAAAGATATTCAAGCCATTGGCCTTTCAGCATCCATTTATTGTGTACGGATCTGAAGGCACCTTGCGTTATCTCCAATCCATTGGATTTGAAACGTTTGACAACTTGTGGGATGAAGGCTATGATGCTGTCACCAGCGACTCAGCTAGATTTGATGCAGTCACACGCACAGTAAACTCAGCTGTGGCACAGCCGCTGACTCTGGATCAGTTGACTGAACAAAAACTACAGCACAATCGTGAAAGATTCTGGGATCAAACACTGGTGACTGATCTAGTACGCCGAGAAATTATACATGATATTCTGGAGTTTATTTCGTGATCTACGTATGCGGTGACAGCTTTGGTGTGTCAGATTCTGACTACGGGCCTGGCTGGATGGATCAGATTGGCGCCACAGTCAATCTCTGTCAGGTCAGTGCCAGTAATCTTTTGATAGCACAGCAAGTGGATCGTGCTATTGCAGCCGGGGCTGATCGGATCATTGTGTTGTTTACCTCTAGCACAAGGTCAGAAAAGGTTGAAAATGGCCGAGCAATTCCATTCAGCTGGCACACAGCCAACACCGCAACCACCCCATTTTCCACGAATCAATTACGCATACTACAGGAATACTTTGCAGAGTTTCACGATCTAGGTCTTGCAATATATACAAATCAGTGTATAATACAACACACACTTGACTGTTTACGCAAGTCAGGTGCGGACTATACATGGGATCAAGGTGGATTTGAACATTTTAGCATGGGCGGACAACCATACTTTGCAGAATACAACAGCACACGCAGTGATCTATGCTTGTGGGACTTTGCTCACACAAGACAGTATCGTCCCTATTATCACATAACAGATGCCCAGGTGCATCGGGACATAGCCACTTATTACAGGGAAAGATTCCAATGAAAAAGATACTAGTATGCGGGGCAGGCGGATTTATTGGCACACATCTTGTGCGCAGCCTACGAGCACAGGGACATCATGTGATTGGGGCAGATTTAAAATTTCCCGAGTACTCGATCACAGCCGCAAATGAATTCCATCAAGTGGATCTGCGCAATCAGCGCCAGGTCACACGACTGATCACAAATGATATAGATGAGATATATCAGCTGGCCGCCGACATGGGCGGTGCAGGATTTATCTTTACCGGGGAAAATGATGCTGACATCATGCACAACAGCGCCATCATTAATTTAAATATTCTGCACGAAATGACTTTTAAAAGAATACCCCGAATCTTTTACTCATCTAGTGCTTGCATGTATCCCTCACACAATCAACGTGATCCTGACAACCCTGTCATGAGCGAAGCGTCAGCATATCCTGCAGACCCTGACTCAGAGTACGGCTGGGAGAAACTGTTTTCAGAACGTTTGTATGCCAGCTTTGCCCGCAACTATGGCATTGATGTACGCATAGCCAGATTGCACAATGTATTCGGACCTGAATCGGCCTGGTCAGGTGGGCGTGAAAAGGCTCCCGCAGCACTGTGTCGCAAAGTGATAGAAAGCACAGGCACAGTGGATGTATGGGGGCCAGGGCATCAAACACGAAGTTTTATGTACATAGATGAATGTATACAAGGCATCAACAGATTAATGGCCAGCGACTACGCACAGCCCATTAACATAGGATCAGCCAGAATGATCAGCATCAATGAACTGGTATACATGATTGCGGATATTGGTGATAAAAAGATCACGATCAACAATGTGCCTGGACCACTGGGTGTGATGGGCCGAGTGAGCGATAACACACAAATTCGTCGTGTGTTGGCATGGGAACCACCAGACTGTCTGGAACATGGTCTAGAACAAACACTCAAATGGATAGCTCAACAGCGTTATGCACAAGCCTGATACCATGTGTCTAGCACCCTGGGTGCATACATATCTTTCTCCGCAGACAGAACGACGCATGTGCTGTGCGTCACGAGAACCTGCACAGAACTTTGAACAGTATATAGATACTGCCGCAGGCACAGGCCGGTACATACCCGTGACTCTTGAAGCGCACTGGAATTCAGAACACATGCGAAGTGTACGTCGGCGCATGATGGCCGGAGAAATCTTACCCGAATGCGAAGTCTGCAATGATAAATTACTTAATACGTCCGTATACCGCGATTATTTTTCACAGCTATTCGGCAGAAGAATTGCTGATGTATGGGATAACACTGAACCAGATGGATCGACTAGTATGCGCCCTATTTCATGGGATTATAGGTTCAGCAACCTGTGTAACTTTAAATGCAGAACTTGCGGAGACATGTTATCAAGTGCGTGGGAGAGCGAACAACGTCAGCACAACATGGTTGATACAGCAAATAGTAAAAACAATTGGATGGTGCCCGCCATTAGACAAGAAATATCTAGGTATCAGGACACTCAAATTGAAGCCGAATTCAGTTCAGCTGTAGAGAATCATAGTGTAGAAGAAATATACTGGGTGGGCGGAGAACCACTGATGTATGAACAGCACTGGCGCTACATGAAAAGAATCGTAGAATTAGGGGACGGAGGAAAATTATATGCTAGATACAATACTAATCTCAGTAGGGTTACTTATCGTGGGGTTGATCTTTACAAAGATCTACTTCAGAACATACGTGACTGGCAAATCTGCGCCAGCCTCGACGGAACAGGTGCCACAGGGGAATACATCCGAACAGGCTTATCCTATCCATTATTTTTAGACAATTTCCGTCAGGGCCTGGCAATAGCAACAAACCCTAGACAAATGCGCCTGGACTTTACACTCACACTGCCGGGCATGACTGAAGTAGATAATATGAATAGTTTAGCCGCCAAATTGGGTGTGGAGATGCTGGCCAAGGTTATATTCAGTTTTTCCCCGGACATTGTAATGAGTCCATTGGCCCTACCTAGACACATATTGGATCCATGGGTTGACGAGTTAGCAGGCCGCTCCGCAGGTGCCATGCGTGATGTACTGTTACAATTAAAGCTCCGTCCATGCTTTGAAGAACAATGGCCGGATCAGTACCAAGCGGGACTGAGCAAGGGCAAATCCCGTGTGTTACAACTAGAACAAATAAGAACACAATCAGTGACAATGACAGATATCCTGGGCACACGTCCAGAAGTACTTGAATGGTGGATGAAAATTGCTTGATTCAATAGAAATAGACCTACGCGGCACAGACAACAACACGCTAACTGTGTACATAGATGTAGCACACAACAGTTTGAGTCGTAAATGGCTGGCTGCATTAAATGATATTGTACGTACAGGACTGCATTTAGAAAAGAACTACTGCTGGCTAGGCTGGACAGAAAGTGCTAGAACAGCAGAGTATTTGTGTACACAGATCAATAGATCAATCCAGGCCATTAATGCCAGCACACTAGATTATCGTATACAAGACTTCTTTAGCCCTGGCACAGTAATACAAACAGATCTAGATATCAATCATGCACAAATGAATCAACTGCATCGTTACTTTGAAGACTTGCAGGGCACAGCAGGTGCCATGAGCCCGCACTACACCGCCGCAGATGGTCACACACGCTGGCACATACGTCAACTAAACTTGTTGTGTCATGAACTAGAAAGTCTTGTGCTTAGTCTGCGCAAGGCTGTGCAAGCACCCGAATGGCGCAGGCCCAGTCAGCTCATGTGCTGGTTACAGGCTCCGAGATTTGAATTAGAGGCAGAAGATTATGAACTATTTGGGATTGATACTATTAATCGTAGTCTGGGCGGTGTGTATGTGGGTGTTAATAAAGCAGTGGGCAAACATCATTGGGAAGTGTTCCAAGATGAAGGCAGAGACAGCAGAATTAGTGAACTGGTCACTACAGGGTTACGCACACAAACTCAGGCCGCTGCGGACTTTGATATTGAATGGGCACGTGATCCCGGCGCATACCATTGGCAGATCAAGCAATTGGCAGAGTTTCGTGAATGGCTTGCCAGGAATGGATTCGACGCAGATGACAAGAGTCTCACAATCGGCCACCCGCAGGTGGGGCAGGTCGACCTTGCCAGGTCATTTGGCACAACCGACTACCACGCAATCTGGGCACAACTAGCCCAACACTTGGATGTGTATTCCGTGCGTACCAGCACTGCCGCGGCTATATATAACTATAGCTGGAGTGATCCAGACTATGATCTACAACAAATAAGGGCACTAAAATGAATTGGATTCGCAGACTTTGGGCAAGAATTACCCTGGAATATCGTTATCGCAAAAAACTAAAAGAACTACGCAAACGAGATCCTTTTATCTATAAATGAAAAAACAGTTGCTCACAGTTGGAGACAGCTTTACCTACGGCGATGAATTAAAGGATCGCTACCAAGCCTGGCCCTATAGGCTGGCAGATCACTTGGGGTATGAAGTACACAACATGGGGCAATCAGGTGCTGGCAATGCCAGTATACTACGCAGAACGCTGGAAGAACTGGCTGTGAATCATTATGATTTGGTAGTAATAGCCTGGACCAGTCCAGGTAGAATAGAATGGAAAGACGATATTGGTATTGCATATGATATATGGCCAGGATACCCACACACAGCACCGTTGTTTCAGGACCATCCTTGGCGCACGGACCTGTTGAATTACATTAATCAACATCACAATTCAGCATATCTGTACCAACAATATCTAATACAAGTAATCTCCCTGCAGTCGTATTTCCAGGCAAACAACATTGCCTACAGAATGATAGATGTCAGACACAATGATTACTATCGTAAAGTTGGAGCCGAAATGCATGACCGCCTGGCTGAACAAATAGATGCAGAAATGTTTTTGGGCTGGGACAAATTTGGAATGATTGAGCTGACCAAAGGCTGTGCCCTGGGCTCAGGTGGACACCCATTGACTAAAGGACACGAAAGAATAGCAGATGAAATTGCAAAACATATTGGGAATTAGTGCAGGCTTTCATGATGCGGCCGCCACAGTTATAAACTCTCAAGGAGATATACTGTTTGCTGGCCATTCAGAGCGTTATAGCAAACGCAAGAATGACGCTGACTTTTGTCAGGGCTTGCTAGATGAAGTCGTGGAGTATGGTCCTGAAACTGTGGCGTATTATGAACGCCCTTGGGCAAAACAAGCACGACAATGGTATGCCGGCCAAGGCGTTGAATGGGACAAGTTAACAACTCAACAAATATTACGTAAACAGTTGGGCGGACAAATCAAACCTGATCGTGTGCTGAGTTACAATCATCACTTGAGTCATGCGGCAGGGGGCTTTCAAACCTCACCATTTGAACGTGCCACAGTAGTGGTAATTGACGCTATAGGTGAATGGGATACAATTAGTATATGGGGTGCAACGTATGATTCAAAAGGTGTGGCAAAGTATACGAGATTATGGAGACAGATTTATCCACACAGCATTGGCCTGTTCTATAGTGCGGTAACTGAACGTATTGGCCTACACCCACTGGACGAAGAATACATCACAATGGGCATGGCTGCCTGGGGTCGAAACACCTGGTATCACGACATGCGCGAGCACGTGATTGCCAACGAACGTGACATACGACTACAGCATAACTTTCACACAGGCATGAGCGAGGATTTCCTCATTGGTGCCAGCAATGAAAACATTGCGGCGGCTGGGCAGTTGGTAGCAGAGGATCTTATTCGTCAAGTGATGATTCGTGCTAGAAACACAGGATTTAGTCAAAATCTGGTATATATGGGTGGGGTGGCTTTAAATTGCACAGCCAACCGTATGCTAGGAGAATACTTTGACAAAATCTGGATTATGCCTTGCCCTGGCGATGCTGGTAGCAGCCTCGGTGCTGCCGCTTTGGCTTTTGGACGTAGAGTTAACTGGAGGGACAGTTACTTGGGCCATCTCATTCCAGGTGTTTATCCTGTTAATGGGTTGCTGGATGGGCTTCTTACTGAACAGATTGTTGGGGTTGCCTCAGGACGAGCCGAGTTCGGCCCCCGCGCACTGGGAAACCGTAGCCTCCTGGCAGACCCTAGAGGCGGCGAGATCAAGGAGAAAGTAAATGAAATCAAACGTAGACAACAGTTCAGACCCTTTGCGCCGGTTATTCTGGAGGAGTTGGCTGATACTTACTTTGATATGCCTAGTGGTTTCAAGCACAGTAGGTATATGCAGTCAGTCGCTCGTTGCAGGGTTCCTGAGTTATTTCCTGCTATCGTTCATGTTGACAATACTAGTCGTGTACAAACTGTTCCCAAGGACGGATCGGGCATAAGAGAACTGCTGGAAAAATGGTATGTGCTAACAGGATGTCCCATGTTGTTAAACACCAGTTTAAACATACGAGGAGAACCCATGGTGAATGATCGAGCAGATGCTGATCGTTTTGAAGCCTTGTACGGCGTAAAGGTGTGCAGTTGAAACTCACGTGCGTCAACGGATCAGACCGTCTCTGGGCCATTAGTGACATCTGGCCCCAGGAGCTGGTGGATCAAGTCTTGTCAATTGATTGGCTTGCTGAGCCAGCTGTGCCTAACTGTCCCGGTGAAGGCCCTGGTCGTAGAAATCTTTTGCCACAGCAGCAATGTATTAGGCAACTGGATGAACACATGTTGAAACATATTCCAGAGATTAATCAGATTACCAATAGTAATTTTGCCGCAGGTTATAGCACTTGGGTACTGTGTGAACCAGGGTATAGATCGGCAATTCATCACGACGGCGAATTGCGCAATAACATGCTGATATTCTGGCATGCTCCAGACTCTTCGTACGGCACAACATTTTATAATTCCAATGATGACAATGACGTATTACATCAATTTGAATTTGTATCTGGCACAGGATATTTCATGCTGAATCATGCAGATGACACCGGCCACCGGCCATTACAATATCACGGGATGAAAAAAGAAATACCAGAAAACTGCTGGCGCTTGATAAGTGCTTGGCAATTTTCTACAATAAAGGTCTGTTAATGATTGCACAAACTCGCACAAGATATCACACGAATTTTTCTTACTTTGTGAACGATGAAATGATTGGCAGTAGCCTACAACGCTACGGAGAATACCAACAGCTGGAGTTGGAGTTTTTACTCAGCATACTAACTCCTGATAGTGTGGTCTACGATGTGGGTGCCAATGTTGGATATCATACCACAGCCTTTGCCAGTCGCGCACGGCAAGTGATCAGTTTTGAACCCAACCCACAAAATTTTGCACTGCTACAACAAAACACAGCGGACCATGATCGAGTCACAAGATATCAAGCAGCAGTGTCAAACACCGCCGGCACAGGCTACATTGGCGATTTTGATCCCTCAGTGTATGGCAACTTTGGTCACATGACCATGGGTACTTCAGGAGTACAAGTACCGTGCATGACCCTGGACTCATTAAGCCATACACCACCAGACCTGATCAAAATAGACGTAGAAGGTCATGAGTACGAGGTACTACAAGGCTGTGTACACATGTTGAAAAGCCGCCGCCCTGTGATATATTACGAAGCAATAGAAACTCCCAATCTTGGCGACATCTATCGCATGCTCACAGCCTTGGACTATCGGTTGTATTGGATGTGTGTGCGAAACTACAACCCCAATAACTTTCTGGGTGAGCAGGAAAATATCTATCTTGACTCTGCGCTGATGAGTATCTTGGCCTGGCCTGGCCAATATGATCCCTTGCCAATGGAACTGGTACAGGGTGCTGATGACCGTCCACAACGATTTTATGTGGATGGCAAGATATAAGGCAACAGCACTTGACGGCACCAGCTTAGGTGTTGATCTGCATCAGGATGATATCCATCGCTTTCTTTGTTTTTTTCGATTTCAGATAATGCCCAATCACCCAAGTTAGGAGTCAGAGCTCGTACTAGCTCAACAAATGGTTGCTGTAACTTTGTGGGCAAATGGGGCACAGGATCAAAGTTTGTGTCTTTCATTCGTCCCGGAGTAGAGAACTCTGTAAACACATATCGAAACCCACGAGCATCAAGATAACCTGCAAGGCTTTGCATGATGATGTAGTTCTCTAATGCACGACTTGGCAAGTTTTTTATTTTCTTTAGGTTCTCTATGTTGACTATTAAATTGCCATCTCCCAACAGCCCACCAGTCATTCCCAGGGATACATTGTTAACATAACTGTAGTGATCGGGCTGAGAACTGTTTAAGACTTTAGGATCAACTAACAAGTCATCGCGATCGTAGCCGCTCCACATCACAACCACAAGAGTAGCTGCAGGATCAAAATCTCCAAGCTCAATGCCGGTAACAATGCTTCTAGCAATGTGATTGTTGCCTGCTCCGGGACAACTGCCGTCCCATACCTTTTCAAATCCACCTAGATCTCTTAGATAATAAGGCCAGGCATGAACATGTTCAGGGTTGAAATTTTTAGTAAAACTACATCCGCTTACAATCAAGTTGCGGTAGCCTAAATTGCGCTCCACACCAAATGTGCGAGGCGGCTGGGTCATAGATATGTTTCTAATCCGCCCCGACGTCGGATGTCTTGTGTACAACATGAGATACCGCCATCCCAGAAGTATGAATGACGCAGTTCACTGATGATGGGCTCTATTCGATGCCGACGGCAGTAGTCGAACACTTCTTTGTTGTATGCTGAAAAGATAACGTGGCTTTCGTCTAGAACCAAGCAGTTGACATCAAACACAGTTTCAGCCACAAAGCCAGTCCACTTGCTGAGATAAGTGTTGACAAATTGTGTGAACTCTGGCGTGGGTGTTTGTCCTTGTACATACCAAGCACCCGGTGATTGTTCGTATTTGAACTTGCCCACTTCCATTGCGGCCCATATGCTGGAATCCCAGATCTTGCATACGTCCCAGCCAGGAAAGTCTCGTGCTAGATCCAAGTTAACATCGTGCTTTGAACTCAGCAACACTCCGGGCTTGAGAATAGCAAACACAGCATCTCCATGGCCATCAGTGACAGCTTCATGAATTCGATATTCAGGACCCAGCGCCGTGTCCACAATCCAGCGAGTCTGTTCGGGCTTTAGGAAGTCTGAGTTGTCAAAGAATACATCACGACCCACACGCACAATGCAACTTGCTGACGCTTGATTAAGAATACAGTTCTCATCCCAGCCGGTGGGTCCGTGTGGATTGATCACTGTGCCGCCTGCAGTCTCGTACTCGCCGCACAGATCATCTAGTTCCGGCATGGCCAGCACACGCAACAGTTTGTCACCTAAGGTGATTTGCCAGTCACGTGGTGTAAGTGGAGGCAGTGGTGCACCACTGCCGTGAACCTGTGATTGAATAAAGTGTTCACGGTTGGGCAAGTCAGGACGACGTACTCGAGCACCAAACTTTTCTATTGTACGTTGCAAGTTGGCAAGATCTTCTTCAGTTTCAAAAAGGATTTGTTGTAACTGATTACGCACCTGTGCGTTCTCGATGAAGTCAAAATAGTCTGGGCTGTACGCACGGCCGACTATGACTTCTTCAAGGGGTTGCCAACTTGTATAACTGTTAATAGGATTCATTTATTTGCTCGAGTAGGATATTTAAGCGAGCAGTCTTGAGCTCAAGAAATAACCGTTGGTTGTGCGTGATGTCTTCTTGCACTGTGGCAAATCTATCGGCCAGGCGATGCTGTGATTCTTTAATGGCAACACAAAGACGTTGCCAACGTAGAGTATTGTTTTCAATGCGATCATATGTGTTATCTAATACCTGATCAAACACACGATATCCTTGCTCTCTCAACAGCTCTAGACTACCAGCACAACCTGCTACGAAGAACAACTGACCGTGCTTGATTGGTTTGAAAGTTTTTTCTGTCAAGAATGCACCACCTGATTGATCAGCATCGAAATGCGTTTCAATCACTATGCTACAGTAACTATCCATGTGATACTTGGGCACTATCATGCTGTGATTGTTGCGTTCGTTGTTGGACAGTTCATCACTCACATAAGGAGTATGCGCCAGGAAGTTTTCTGTATCCGTGCGCAAATCTAAGATGCTGTCTATTTCAATAGGGCTTTGAGTAAAATCCACAGGCTCAGTTACCGTTTCACAATAGCTCCAGTAACTGTTGTTCAACAGTTGGGTACGATGCAAATCGGCCATGGCCATTGCTCGCCAGGGTTTGTGTAAACGCACAAGAGCAGTGAAGTCTCGAGAGCGGGGCTGGTTGTGTATTTCCAATGGGGCCACATTGTGATTGCGTTGATAATACCAAAGTTCAAAGTCGTTGAAATAAACAAAGCCAGGAAGATCACGTGCAGCAGTATTGGCACTAACAAACACATAGCATTGTTGGGGCAACTGATGTTGTTTGACCAGGGCATCCAGTCGTTGTTTTATTCGTTCAGGATTGTCACCTTCGTGATAATAGAACAATATGCGTATATGACTGTGCCATAGTTCAGTCATCACACGCTCGGGCAACAGTTCAAAGTAGTCTATGCCAAAATCAAAGAAGCCTAGTCCCACAGGATACATTGCATCTGCTGGCCATGCATCAGCAAGCCCAACAATGTTCAGAGGGACTGCATGGTGGTCGCAGTATTCTTGTAGTCGTAAAGGAATGGTATAGGGCCAGTGCGAGCCAAACTCACGCCATGATTGTGTGTATGGTCGCCCTTGGTGCCGAGCAAATGCAGGATATATCTTACCCTTGACTATTTGATCCGCTATCAGTGTCAATGCCATTTAACATCTCCTGTAGTTCCGTCCACAACACAGCTTCGAAGCCGCCCCCATAAAAGTGATTCCAGTTGTGCTCTATGACTTCTTGCGCCTGATCAAACAGGTCTTGTTTTGCTGCCGACGGCAGTTCGTCTAGGCTACGCAAGAGGCTGACAATACGTGCAATACGCACATCATCCTCTGCTGAATCATAACTTTCATCCCATATGCCTTCGAATGTACGGAATCCATAACTACGCAAATATTCAAGACTGCCCTGAGTGCCCACAATGATAAAAGGCATACCCATGGCAATAGGTTTGAAAGTTTTTTCTGTAATGTGATGTCTGCGTCCTGTGGCCACAGTTTCTGTCACAAGGTATAACAAACTCTCAGCTGACTCATCAAACAAACTCAGCCAACATGAATGCATTGGGTGGTCTGTTTCGCCCCTAAAATGCATGGGCAATGGCGCATTGGCAAATACAGTTTCAATATCTGGATACTTGCGAGCCAAAGGTTTGATGGCCTCGTATATTGAAATGTCTTCGGCAGGACATACATCTGGACAACTTATGTGATTGTCCGTGAGTTCGTTCCGGAATATGTGATACAGTACTTCTAATCTGTGTTGTCGTTCTCCTGCAATGATACGATTGGGTGCAATAAATGTCTTTGTTATTTTACGCTTGTTGGGCGGGGTAATTAGGAATGTTCGATCATACCCACGATACCAATCCAGTGCGGCCCACCCATGAAAGAAATAATATAGTTCTTTCCAATTGTATTTGGCACATATTTGCTGTACGTTTTCGCTATCTCGTTCACTGGTACACAGATATCCAGCAACTATTGTAGGTGGTTTCGGGAGACCGTTTATGTGTGTTATATCTCCATTATCCTCAAATACTTTAAGGAAAGTTGGTTGGTGTATGCTCAAATGAATAGGCTCTTGGTCGAAAAAGAATATATAATTGTGTTCGTGTACATCTTCTCTACCATACCCAATAACACTGTCAGGATCGCTACGTCCAAAAGGATCGCAATGCTGTACGCGAACGCCTGGACGATTGTCTCGTACCCAAGGCCAAAAAGTATTGTTATAAATTTCATCTATTCTAATCATGTTTGACGTATTCTATTCAGGAAAGAAGCCCGGTTGTTTTGTGCATGAGCGCGAAGCTGATTCAATCGATCACGCTCAACAGTTGTGTTGCACTGAGTATTTCTGGTGGATATCATACTTAGCTGATTATAGCACACACGACTGGGATTTTCAACCCGTACCCTGGCAACGCGAATACACACATGTATGGCCCAGTCAACATCATGACTATTCAGGTACATACCTTGTGCCACGTTCGGGAGAGATCAAGTATCACTTTCATAAAAAAGTTATCCCTAATCGACATATACCTGCTGAGTTTAGCACGTTAGTTGATAACGTTGACTTTGATTACACTTGGGCACCGCACCCGCATGATCCTCCTTACATCTATGTGTTTGGCAATCAGTGGTGGCCAGCAGAGAAGATGCCCACAGTAGAATACACAGTGCCAGGTGCTACACAACGCAAGTACATGGACCGGCCGCGAGCTGAGTTAGCCGAGAACCCCAATCGACCTTGGTACAATGTGGTCGAAAGCGACATGGATTATTCGTGGGTACCAGATCCTGGAGATCCTCCCTACATCTATGTGTTTGGCAATCAGTGGTGGCCAGCAGAGAAGATGCCTACTGTGGAGTATCGCATGCCGGGTGCAACAGAACGCAAGTATGTACGCTGGCCACGTGCTGATTTATTGCCTGACACTGCCAACTGGACTGTGCCCGATTCTGTTGATCCTGCTGGTGTAGATTATTCATGGGTTCCTGATCCAGGCGATCCTCCCTATCGTTATCAGTTTGCCACACAGCATCAGAAGACCGGTGGCCCTGTGTACACAGTACCTGGTGCCGTAGAAACCAAGTACCTAGCAGAATTAAAAGTACAAACAGCAGGCCGGGCCACAGCCCTGATTGAAATAGATCACTTGGATGGGTCAGCTGGCAAAATTGCCAACACCACAAGGCGTGTGCGTTACTTTGACAACTATCGCGATACCTTGGTACGTATAGCAAAGAGTCTAGTGGGCGAGCATGAGTATGCTTGGATATGCTCAAGCATTTGTGACTATACTGACTTTGACTTCTCTTGGCACCCAGAAGATTGGCAAGCCACAATGCTTCATGTGTTTGCCAGCGACGGTGAAAAGTTTGGTGATACATTCTTCATGCATGTGCCTACATTTGCCGAGTACGGGGACAAAAAAGCTCTACTGGAATGGTATGATGTAAACTTTGTTGAAACCACGGTGCCACGTAGACCCATGCCTGTAATTGTGCATGACTTTGACAGTCAAGCAGAAGCAGTTCGAGCATTACCATTTGATGGCCCGCTGGCCCTGTATACCAACTATGATTATGTGGCAGGCAATCTTGCCACCGTCCCGCTATGGCGCCAGGAAATCAAAACCATTGTGCCACTCAGTGCAGGCGCAACAAGTGTAATCGTACCCAAGTCTGCGGTGGGGGACATACGCACACAGTTATATGATTACCCTTTCATAGACCGAACACATCGCTTGTTAAAGGAACAGCCCCTGGACATTGTGTTTATCTCAAATGGCGAACCCAATGCTAGGTCTAACTATTTGCAGATGACAATGTATCTGGCCAACGAGTCAAGGTACACAAACCGCGTTCACCTGGTAGAAGGTGTAAATGGACGAGTGGCAGCATACCACGCGGCAGCCAGAGCCAGTACCACATCTTGGTTCTTTGCTGTGTTTGCCAAGCTAGAAGTGACTCAAAGGTTTGATTGGACCTGGCAACCTGATCGTATGCAACAGCCCAAGCACTATATTTTTCATGCTGGTAATCCTGTGAATGGATTGGTGTACGGCCACCAGGCCATGATTGCCTATAACCGGCAATTGGCATTGGAGAATACAGGTGTTGGCCTGGATTTTACGTTAGATCAAGCACACGAAGTTGTACCTATTCTTAGTGGCACGGCCATGTATGCTGAAACACCTTGGATGGCCTGGCGTACCGCTTTCCGTGAAGCACTCAAACTACGTGCAAGTTTGCCCGACATGGAAAATGAATATAGACTAAAGGTTTGGTTAAAAGAAGATTCAGGTACCATTGCCCACGGGCACTGGAGTCATAAAGGTGCACAGGATGCTGTGGAGTTCTATGAAGAAGTCAACGGTGATCCCATTGAACTACGCAAGAGCTACGAGTGGGCATGGCTTGCAACGTATGCGTTTGTTAAACGATCTCTAACAACTGATCAATGATGTATTCTACTTCTAGATCTGTGAGCTCAGGGTAGATAGGCAAGCTCAAGCAACGTCTGCTTAGTGCATAGGCCGAACTTAACATGTTGTGTTCGCCCATGCCTTCATATGCTGGCAAGTCCCATAGCGGATCAGCATAGTGTACTTTGGTTTCAATCTTGCGCAAACTCATTTGCTTTTGCACTTCATCACGTGCATCTACTTCAATCACAAACTTGTGATAAGAGTGATCTTTAAAGTTACTGTCGTCAATTAGCGAACGCACATCACGCTGTTTCAATCGTTCAATCCAGTGTGCCGCAATCTCACCCCGTCGTTTTTGCCAAGCATCTAAATAGTGTGTCTTAACCATCATTTGAGCACAGTCAACTTCACTCATGCGACTGTTGGTGCCGGGATCCCGATGGCCAAGATGTTTACCATTGTTGACCCAGTCTCTAGCGTATGTTGCAAGTTGTGCGTCTCTTGTGACCACTGCACCACCATTGCCATAGTTGGCAAGATTCTTTGTGGGATCAAAACTAATGGCGCAACTATTGCTGAGTCTATGGCAATTGCTGGCCAACCAGTGCTGGGCGCCATCTTCTATTATGGTATCTGTGTAGTAGAAGTATTGATCCTTGACTGACTGTCCATACAGTCCTACGGCACAGATGGCCTGTATACTTGTATTCTTCTTGTCAATTTTGCGCAGATCCATTTGTCCATATGCATCCGTATCTACTAATTCCACTGTCCAACCTGTGCGCAAAAAAGCATTGGCAGTGGCTGGAAAGGTCATGGCAGGTACCAGCACTCGCGGCGGGCGTATGTTGATATCACCAGCATAGTAACCGGCAATGATTTCTAGTGCTTGTGTACCTGAGTGGCAGGTCACAGCATATCCCACATTGTTCTTGCGGGCCAACCAATTCTCAAACTCAGCAGTATTGTTACCGTTCATGAGAACACCTGAACGCAACACTTCATCTGTTGCATCCAGGATTTCTTTGCGGAGATTATTATACTGCTTTTTTAGCCCAGTAAACGGAATTGTTAAGCCAGTTGTAGTAATTTTCAAATCCTTCTTCTACATCAACTTGTGGATCAAAGCCCAATATGGTCCTTGCACGATCAATATTTAATGCGCCACGTGACGGAAAGTCTGCGTCCTTGTCACGTGTTTCAATTGTGCCTTTGCCCACAATCTTAACAATCATTTCTGCGGCTTCTAATAAACTAACACTATGGCTTTTGGTAATATTAAATGTTTTGTTAGCACTCATGACACGTGTGGCAGCTGCCACAATACCATCTGCGGCATCATCCACATAGGTAAAGTCTAGGGTCTCGGATACCCCATTAACACGGAGAACGCCTCCTCGCATGGCTGTGAGCATAAATTTGGCCACCACTCGGTCTTCCACGTCCAAGGGGCCGTATACAGCACTAGGCCTGATAATAGCGTAATCGAAAGCGCCGCGACGCTGATAGTCTTTGACAAGATCTTCTCCAGATAATTTCATAATTCCATACTGACCAATAGGGTTGCATGGGTCATCTTCTAGTACTTGATCCGCAAAGTCTCCATACACCATGCTACTAGATATGTATACCACACGTTCAACCTGGTGCTTTTTGGCACTCTCGCAAACGTTGATCAACCCCTCCATCATGACTCTGGCACCCCATGCAGGGTTGGCATTCACAACTTTCTGTCGCGGAAAGCTGGCCATGTGTATGATTACTTCAGGCCGGTGATTCTCTACCACGCGATCAAATGCTTCAGCATCAGAAATATCAGTACGATATATG
>Ga0049080_10000064_pt1 | contig 31729 bp, 45 predicted proteins | sample GreLakmeER15MSRF_FD_66716 | JGI IMG/M metagenome (GOLD analysis project Ga0049080, IMG submission 66716) | Freshwater lentic microbial communities from great Laurentian Lakes, MI, USA - Great Lakes metaG ER15MSRF | ecosystem: Environmental > Aquatic > Freshwater > Lake | place: Great Lakes... | reverse complement strand
TAGGAGCTTCTGTTGTTGTAGTAGTCGTAGTACTAGTTGTAGGAGCTTCTGTTGTTGTAGTAGTCGTAGTACTAGTTGTAGGAGCTTCTGTTGTTGTAGTAGTCGTAGTACTAGTTGTAGTTGGGTCTGAATTAGTTTCAGCAGTACCCCATACATCATCATCGTCTACAGTTGTCAATACATTTACGCCACCAATTTGTTCTATCCAAAAAATACCATAGCCTAAATTATTTAATGCAGGAATTAATCCCTGTGGGCTATCGAATGTTCCATCGTAGCCTACGGTATAATTTTCCCCATTAACATTAATAGTAAAACTTGGCATTATTCGGTATCAATTAAATAGTTACAATAATCGGTAAATACATCTGTCCCTAATGCTTGTTCAACTTCTGTAAAAGCATTGTCTTTATATCCTGAAATTTCATCTAATATTTGTGAAGGAGAAGTACTACTAGAAAATACTTTTAAATTCAATGTAGTATTTTCAAGCATAGTGAAATTTAATGAACTTGTTCCATTAAAAGTAACTAGATTCTCAGGCGGATAGTAGTAAACAACACATTGTGATTGATATGGGTCTAAAGTAAATGGTAAAGCTATAACTGTTGCATTACCTGCAATATCACTATCAATATAAGTATTTACTTGAGCAACTTGAGCACAATTTGATGATTGAGCATAAAAGAAATTAGTTCCATAATTATTAGTTGAAATAGATTCAGTTATTGCCGCATAAGTAGGCGAAAAAGCTGTATCAATATCAATAGGAACGACTGCTTGTAAAGCAGGTGTAGTCAAAATCGTTACTACAGGTGTAATTACTGTTGGTATATTAAGATTAGGAGGTAAAGCCCATTGATATTGAGTAGTAGAATTAAAAGTAACATTAGCTGTTAGAAACGGCACATTAGGGATAGGGAAATTTGTATTATTCACTATCTGAAATTGCAGTAATTGTTCCTTCGTTAATGCTAATGGTTGTTCTTGTGCCATTCTTTAATAAGTTATATAACTTTATTACCTTCTGTGTCAGATACAAATAATCTACCATCGGTTTTATTTGGCATAATTTTTAACCCATACTCTTTAGCAAATTCTCTATTCATATCAGCTAAAAACTCTTTTGATTCTCCTGCTTTTTTTGCTTCTATAAATGCTTTCATACATATTTTAGCATTTTTTGTTTTCTCATCGGAATTACCATTAGCAGAAGCTTCAGAATCAGTTTTTTTATTGGTCTTCTTTTTAACATCAATGGGCTTTATTTTTTTAAAAGCCCAAAAAAGCAAAAATCCACCACCAAAAATTAATAACAGTTTTTTTACATTTGTATTCATTTTGCACTCTTTTTTGTATAATAATATAATCCAACACCTGCGGCTACTGCGATAGCAATATATAAACCATATTTTTTTATGCTACCATAAAAATCATTTTTGAGTCTTACCTTTTTAGCTTCATCAATTTTCTTTAAAGCATCATCAGTTTCATCAGGAGTTACCACTCCTCTTTTTGTTAATATACTAGTTAGAACTTTTTGTAATGCTAATTTACTAGCATCTATAGCTTGTTTTTGACCTGCATCGATACCACCTTTGGCAATAGCTTTATTTAGGTTTTCTAACTCAATTTTAATCTCATCAGCCAATATAGTTTTTTTATTTGGCGTAAATATTTGTCCTTGTAACACTTCCATTTTATGATTTTTTAGCTGTAAATAATAAGAACCCCAAAAGACCGATACCTGCAACAACTCCTAAAATAGTTACAACTTGGTTAGTTTTTTCTCTTTCTAATGCAATGTTGCCAAAAGTTTGTACTCTAGCTTGACTAACTCCACCTAAAGCATTAGCTAATATTTGCTGCCTAGATGTTTCATCTTGAGCTTTTATTAAAGCATTATTTAATTGCTTTTTTTGGTCGTAGTCTAAAAGACTTAGATTTTGTTCATATTGTGTTCTTAACCTAGAATCTCTTGTACCTGCTATGGTACCCGCTACTGCGGTACCTGCTGATGCAACTGCTGCTCCTGTCATTAACCATGCCATAATTATCCAATTTTATTTTTATCAATCTTTTCTTTATAATCTAAATGAATATTAGTACCTGTAAGATAATTCACATGCGGTTCTATTATTTCATTTTCAATTTCATCTACTATGTTTTGTTTTTCTTCTTCAGTCAAATCATTGTAAGTCAATTTCATATCTTCTAATGGATGATATGTTGTCCAAATACAATCTTCTTCAATAAATAAAACTCTTCTAGTTCCCGCTAAAGTTATACCCGTATAAGGGGCCGCTAACTCAATCCATTCTCCCGCATCAATTTGTACCAAGGCTACTCCTTTCGAAATAGTGTATGGATGATTAGAATTATGAATTTTGCTAGTTAGCAAAGAACCTTTTGGCATAGATATTTCCCTTATGTACATTCCATCTGTAAATCTATGTACTACGGGACATTCTATTAATTCCAAATTATCAACTATTGCAGCCTCTAATTCATCAATCCTTTGGTCATTTTCTCTTTTTATGGTTTCGTTTTGCATTAATCTTTTTTTCTTGAATAAATTAAACCTATAGCTAATAAACCTAATAATGATATAATAACTATTTTCTCTATTCTAATATTTCTATTTATTTGCTCTTGTTTAACTATCACACCTGCAAGGTTTTCAACCCTTTTTGATTGTGCATTTTGTATAACAGCAGCAATAATTCTATAAGTCTCTTCCTCTGTTTTTGCTTTTTCTATTGAATTAATCAAAGCTTGTTGTTGGTCATCGCTAAGATTAGACAAATAGTTTTGAAACTGTTGAGCTTTTTTAGCATCATTTAAAGCAGCAAAACCCCCTGCCAAAGCAGCCCCTATTTCAGCAAACTGTCCAATTGTTTGTGCAGTACCTATTTTTTTTAAGTCCCCATCAGAAAATATCTTTTGAATAGGATTTATTGCTTTAGGGTCTCCTTTAGGTATCATTTCAAAAAGTTATTTTTAATTATTTCCCATAATACTGTCCAAACTGCACCACCTACAACAAATGCACCCATTAATTTATTTCTAAGAGCATTACTTTTTTCGTTTTGGTCTTCTAATTTTTTAACTCTTGAAATCAACCCTTCCTGTTGAAAAGCTTCATTCCCTACAATAACTTTATAAATTTCATCAATTTGAGGACTAATTTTCATCATAGTTTTCTCAATATGATTAACTCTCACAGTCAAGTTATCACTTGAGCTTACAGTTCTAGTTGTTGTCTTTTTTGCAGGAGCAGCCATAAACACTTAAATATTTAGTATAAAAATAGTACAATTTTAGATTTATATACTAAAAATTGAGTAATATTTAATGATTACTTATAAAGACATATAATCTAATATTCTCTCAATACACATTTCAGGAGTAAAATTTGTAGTATTTATAGAACAATTCTTTCTAGCTTCAAAATAAGGGAGGTCAAAATCTTTTACATGAAATTCTTGCTTTTCTCTAAAATCAACATTGAATAAATGAACCCAAAGCACATTATTGCATATACTATCTAAGTATTGTCTAGCTTCTTGATAAGGATATACTGCACTGATAATCACTAAGTTATACTTACTTTCTAAAAAAGTTGCTATATCACTAATCCTTCTTAGGTTATTTGTTCGACCTTCTTTTGAATAGTCAGTATCTTTAAAAATAGCACGAATTTCATCCCCATCTATGATAACAGGGGTTGGTTGATTTTGTAAAAAAATCTTTTCTTGGAGTAATTTAGCTAAGGTAGTCTTGCCTGAGCTAGGTTGGCCATAAAAAACTACTATCATATTGATTTACAGTTGGTTATAAGATTTCTCCTCTACAAATTGACTCCCGTAGCCCATATTTATCTCTTTTTTAGCTATTGCTCTTTTATCATTTAGTACATAAACAGACCTAGCTAAATGTACAAATTCTTCTCCAAAAGAGTTTGCTTGTTCAAATTCTCTCAATAAATCCTCTACTCCCCATAAAGTTTCATTGATTTCCAACAATCTTTTAAAATCTTCATTATCCTCATCTACTTCTAATTCATCCTTCATGAGGTTTTGCAGATAATAGTACTCTTTCATGACATTCGTCAGTTTGGCCTCATCTTTAATCTTTTCTGATTTAATTTTGAGGATGGTAAGTCTGTCAAATGCTTCTCCGATGCTAATTTCAATTATCATAAAAATATTTTAGATTGTAAATATACAAAATATGTAGAAAATACATTAATTTTATAAAATAAAAATAACCATGCAAAAGATTTTCTATAATTCATCCCTCCCTCGTTCAGGGGCGACTCTTTTACAGAATATCCTTGCACAGAATAATGATATTTATGCCCCTTCTATGGGAGCTTTGACTGAAATAATAGTTTCAGCAAAAAATGAGTTCTTAATGAACTTGCAATATCAGCACCCTTCTCAAGAACAAATCTTAAAAAAAGCATTTACTAGTTTTTGTAAAGAAGGATTAAAAGCCTATGCTGCTAATATTACAAACAAGCCTTATTATGTTGACAAAAACTTCTCTTGGGGGTATTTCTACGATTATTTAGTTCAAATCAATAATGAGGCCCCTAAGATTATATTTATGGTAAGAGATTTAAGAGACATTTTTGCATCTTTTGAAAAAAACTATAGAAATGATTTTTTGAAAATAAACTCTCACATAGATTGGAATGAATTAAAAAATACAACTATGGAGAAAAGAATTGTGGAATGGTCAACTAAACCGCCTTTAGCTCTAAACTTAGAAAGATTAAAAGAAATTATTAATTGGGGTAATGATAGCAAAATGCTATTTATAAAGTATGAAGAATTTTGTATATCTCCTGAAAGTGAAATCAAAAGAATTTACGACTTTTTAAAAATTCCTTATTTTTTACATGATTTCAAATCAGTAAAAAAAACAACTATAGAAAACGACATGTTACACTTTGCTAGTCATAAAATAAAAAGCAAAGTCTCTGTAAATGAAACAAAAGCCGAAGAAATAATAGGCAAAGAGGCTTGTAATTGGATATATAAAAATCATCTATGGTACTTTAAAAAATTTAATTATGCAATCTGCTGAAATAATTAATCCATTTAGGCCCTTCATATTTAAACTAAATTTTGAATTTGATTGGAATATTTTGAAACCAATATGTGAAGATATTATTGTGGATGAAGGTGCTCGTTCTACATCACAAAAAAACTTTGCTAAACCTCATTATATAAAAGACTTTAAACCATATTATGATTGGTTGAAGCCATGGGTTGATAATTTAGCTAATATCAAAATGGCTTTTAATGAATATCAAATGAAATATTATATTACCGATAGTTATGTAAATGTTCATAAAAGTAATGCTCAAGCTAATGAACATAATCATGCTTGTAATTCTATTGTGGTAGCTGCTTATTTATACATGCCCGATAATGGTGGTTATTTTCAAGCTAAAGACCCTTTAGAATATCACAAATCTAATTTGCCAATTAGTAACGAAAATATTTGGAGTACTTTACCTACAAAAACAAATGATGTATTGGTCTTTCCTTCATGGCTTCAACACAGAACACAGCCTAATATATCAAATGAGGATAGATGGGTATTAACTACAAATTTTTCTCACAAATTTTAATTTAGTTTATGAAAGAAAATAATCAAGTATCCGTTTTAAGTCCACATTCAAGCTATATGTATAAACTACATTATGAATTTGATTGGGATTTATTAGCTCCAATTTGTCATGAATTAATTTCAACAACTCCAAAAGGATTATCATTAGTTGTTAATGGACATACTTCTCATCAAAATAAAAGACAACCTCATAAAATTAAAGAATTTACACCATATTTTGATTGGTTAAAATTTATGGTTACAGAAGTTGCGACAAAGGGTATGGGATATTCAAACAACTTTCATGATTATAGAATAAAAAATAGTTGGGTTAATGTACATGAAAAAGATGGTATAACTACAGCTCATAATCATTCAAATACTTTTATGGTAGCTGCTTCTTATTTGAACATGCCTGAGAATGGTGGATTTTTTGAATGTAAAGACCCTCTTGAATATGTTAAAGGAGAATATTATTATGATGACCCTATGTGGATGTGGAAACAAATACCTACAATATCAGGAGATGTTTTAATATTCCCTGCATGGCTTAGACATAGAACTCAATTAAATCAATCAAATGAAAAAAGATGGGTATTAACTACAAACTTTTCTCAAGAATTTAATCCAAACAAGTTTTGGGATGACCCAAATTATGATACAGAAAAAATTATATAAATGAAAAATATATGTTTAGAATTGACTGAATGTAATGGATTAGGGGACTTAATATGTGCAACTCCTACTATTAAAAAAATAAGTGAAGCTTATGATACAAAAATATTAGTCATTTCAAAAATGCCTGAAGTTTTTAAAAATAATCCTTATGTGGAAAGAAGTATAAAATCTTCTAGCGTTGATATGGGATATATTGAAAATAATTACATAGTACATAACTCATTTTACAATGTTGGTAAAAAGAACGAAAGAGGTGTTGAATATAAACATAATACAATAGATATTAGACAATTTCATGCTATCAATCTTGGGTTTATGCTTGGTAATGATGAAATGGAATGTTTTTATATACCTACTGAAGAATGTTCTTTTGAAATACCTAAAAAACCTTATATCTTAATACATCCTGTAAGCACATGGCCTTCAAGAACTTGGTCTGCTGAAAATTGGATGAATTTAACAAAACAATTAAATGATAAGGGCTACAATGTAGTATCTATTGGAAAGGATTCTTCTGAAACAGGATTTTTTAATGTTCAAAAACCTGTGTTTAATTTCGAGATTGAAAAAGGTTTAAATTTAATGAATAAAACAAGCATTTCTGATTGTTGGCACCTTATGATTAATGCTGCTGCATTTGTAACTATGGATAGCGGATTATTGCACTTAGCAGGTACCACAGATGTCCCAATTATACATTTAGGCTCATCAATAAAACCTCAATTTAGAATACCTTATAGAGACAATAGACAAGATTATAAATATCAATATGTAAGAGGTGGATGTGGACTAGAATGTGCATCTAACATGAAATATGGTGTTGAAACATGGGGAAACATACAAGGTGTACAACCATTAATAGGATGCTGTGAAAAGAAAGAAAGTTACGAATGTCATCCATCAGTAAAACAAGTATTAGATAAATTAATAGAAATGATATGAAAAAAAAGCTACTAATTATTACGCCACATTTAAGTACAGGTGGAGCTCCACAGGTTACAGTAAACAAAATTGCATTAATAAAAGAAGATTTTGAGATTAAAGTTATTGAACATGCTTTTGTTGCTTGGGCCTTCGTAGTTCAAAGGAATAGAATTATTGATTTAGTTGGAGAACAAAACTTTTATTCTTTAGGAGAAGACAAGCTTACAGAGTTTATGAATATAATGTGCAGCTTTAATCCTGATGTAGTATCTATGGAAGAGTTTCCTGAAATGTTCATGGATGATAAAATGTCTAGCTTTTTATATTCAGAAACAAGAAGTTGGAAAATAGTAGAAACTACGCATGATAGCAGTTTTAACCCCATAAACAAAAAATGGATGCCTGACAAGTTTGTATTTGTTAGCCCATATAATATGATGAAGTACGACCACTTAAATGTACCTCAAGAGATTATTGAATATCCAATTGATGCTAAAACTTCAGATAAAAGGATTGCAAGAGAGAAATTAGGACTTGAGCATGATTACAAACATGCGGTAATAATAGGCTTATTTACACCTAGAAAGAATCAGAAATACGGCTTTGAAATGGGAGAAAAGCTAAAAGACTATAAAATAAAGTTTCACTTTTTAGGAAATCAAGCAGGTAATTTTGAGAGCTATTGGAAACCAATGATGGATAATAAGCCCGAAAACTGCGTTATTTGGGGAGAAAGAAGCGATACAGAGGACTTTATTAGGGCGGCTGACCTTTTCTTTTTTCCTTCTAAAGGAGACCGAGGAAATAAGGAATTAAACCCTATTGTAATAAAAGAAGCTGCAGAGTATAAGCAAATACCTAAGCTAATATATAACCTAGATGTTTATTTAAACAGATGGAACGGATATGAAGATTTTCATTATTTAACAGGTAATCTTACTGAAGATGCTGACAAAGTTATAGAACTGACTCAAGCAAAACCTACTAATAACAAAAGAGAAGTCATTATTGTGGGTACATGGCCTAATTTGGATAGCAGAGTACAACTTACAAAAGATACTATTAATAGCTTAAAGCCATTGGGTAGAAAGATTATGCTTTTATCACATTACCCTGTTGATGAAGATATTCAAAAAATGGTTGACTACTATATATACGATGAGCATAACCCATTGACTCATCATTCATATTATACAAGATTTTATAGATTTACAGATGACTACCATGCTGAAATTAACATTAATGGGTTAAAAAACAGCAATCAATCGTTAACCGTATTAACAAACCTATTTAACGGAGCAAAAGCTGCCAAAGCATTAGGATATGAAGCTTTCTTTTATACTACTTATGATGTTGTTTTAGACCCTAGGGATATAACAAATATTGAGAAAGCATTTGATATTGATGCAAAAGAACCATACATGTATAAGGCTTATCTAGGTAGCTTGAACACTCCTTTTGGGAAAGGTATACAAACGAATGGGATGGCTTTTAGTGTTGATTTTTTCTTAAATACTTTTGATGATGTAAGGACTGCAGAAGAGTACAATAATATTTGTCAAAATATTGGTGCTCAAAACTTCCTTGAAGATTATTTAGTTAAAAAACTAAAAGGCCTAGAAAAAGAATATTTTATTGAGCATAACGATGAAGAAACCCTTTTAAAGCATAGTGGATTAGGTGTAGCATCAAATTCTGAGTATTATTCAATTATACCTATTGTAGGGAAGCCTAATAACTATATGTTCTATTTCTTTACTTACAATGTAGATAGCAGAAAGGTTAATATTACGATGCGTGAAGGAGGACAAGAGTTCTTTATATATAGATGGCAAATTGATAAAAGCAAAGAGTTTAAAAAAGAATTTGAATACAAAGGTCGTGAAATTGAAGTAGAGCTTGATTTTTATGATGGAGATAGAATATATAAAAATGAAAAACATGTTTTAAATGATAAAACCCTTCATAAATACGAGCATACAGGACATTATAAGATTAAAAATAGAAAACCTAAAATTAGATTAGTTCACTTACAAACAACTAGAAATGACGAAAGAGAACAAAAAAGTAGAGAATCCCTCAAGCATGTGGCCAACTACGGGTGGGAATATATCTTACACACCAATATCCCCTATGGAGACTTGCCACCTAAGTATAACTGCCAACGACCAAACTGCGTTTCAATGGACCTCTTCAATGACGAGCAAGTTCGTGAATTGGGGACCGCACTTACTCCTTCACATTACGGATGCTTCGAATCATTTAAAAATGGAATTATGAGTGAATTTGATGACAGTATTGATTTTCTTATAGTTTGCGAAGGGGACTGTATTATTGAAGTGCCTATACATGAATTTGTAGAGAAAGTTGAAAAGTCTTATCAAATAATAGAAGATAATAAAATAGGTTATATGTCTTTTGGGGATGTAAAAACATTGGAACATGGTTGGTTACAATCTCCTGTTAGAGAAGTTGTTCCTGACCAAGATTTATTATTTATTACCGACCATATTATTGGACTACAATGTATTGGCTTTCCGAAAAGCGTTAAAAAATGGCTTTTAGAAAGATTAAGAACTGAAAAATGGGATGCCGCAGATATGTTTTTTAACCATATTTTTTATGGTAGTCCTCATAAGTTTGGTATCGTACATAATAGATTAACAACACAAGCTGAAGGATTTTCATTAATTGACAAACAAGAAAAGAAATTTATATGAGAATAGCACAAGTTATAAGTAGCAATTTGCCTATTTTACCGACAGGTCAAAGAGGATGGGGAGCAACTGAATTAATTATGGATGAGTATACTAAAAACTTTAGAATACTAGGAAATGAAGTAGACTTATTATATTTAAACAATGTTCAACCTAAAATGTATGACATAGTTCATATACATGTGGCAAACCTTTGTATTGAAGCACATAAAAGGGGTATTGAGTATGTATATTCTACACATGACCATCATAGCTACCATTATGGTAAAAATAGTAGCAACTATAAAGAGCAATTGGAAGCAATGAAAAAATCTATTTTCTCTTTAGCTCCTGCTGAATATGTAGTTGACTATTTTGATGATACAGATAAGTTATTTTATTTATCACATGGTGTAGATATTAATTATTATACACCAACTAAAGCATTTTATTCTGTTAAAAATGAACCCGTAGTACATAAGCTATTGATGTGTGCTAACAATGGAGTTGCAGGGGATTATGGAGCAGACAGAAAGGGTTTTAGATATGGTATTGAAGCTGCTAAAATGTTAAACCTTCCTATTACTATAGTTGGTGCAGATGCTAATACTAAATTTTTTGAAATACACAAAGATTTATTACAATATGATAAATTGACTGTTATTGACACAAATCCAAATGAACAAGAAAAGTTAAAGATTTTTCAAGACCATACTATTTTCTTACATCCATCTAATCTTGAATATGGACATCCTAATTTGACTTTACTTGAGGCTGCTAGTGTTTGTATGCCTATGGTGGCTACATATAAAGGAAGTAAGGATATTGCAGGTTTAGTTAAAATAAATGAATTATCAACTAGTAATGTAATTGCAGGTATTCATGTTGTTATGAACGATTATGAAAGAATGATTGATAATATGGCTAAAGAGAGAGGTTCATATAGTTGGTTAAATGTATGTAAAAAGTTAGAAAAAAAATATAATGCAGTACAGCAATTTCAAAATTATGATTCAGATAGAATTAGAGAAAAATATGTTAATGTATATCAAAATATTTAATTTATGAGAGTAGAATCAGTAATAATATCAGATTTCTATAACAATGTTGATGAAGTTAGAGAATTTGCTCTTTCACAAGAATTTGGAGTCAAAGGTAACTTCCCTAGTTTTAGAACTAAACCATTTTTAAATGATAATATCAAAAAAGTTATAGAAGATACTATTCAACCATTATCAGGAAATATTACTTGGCTAGTAGATGAATATACGGGGGCTTTTCAATATACAACTGCTGAAAATAGGTCATGGTTACATGTAGATGGTACAGATTGGGCAGGAGTTTGCTATTTAACACCTGATGCTCCATTATCAGGAGGTACAGGTTTATTTAGGAAAAAAACAAAAGAAATATCTCATTTTTCTGCAGACTTTTATGATATGACACAATGGGAACTTGTAGATAGAATAGGAAACCTATATAATAGACTTATTTTATATAGAGGAGACTTATATCATACTTCTCTTGATTATTTTGGTAGAGATTTACAAACAGGAAGATTATTTCAAACATTCTTTTTTAACACAGAATTTTAATTATGATAACTTACAACATCCACCATGTAAATGGACTTTACTTTGAAATTACTGATGACGAAGGTAAAAATAGAGAATATGATATTATATTCTATGATAGGAAAGAGTCTAAGAACATATATGATACTAAATTAAAAGTAGGTTCATGGGCTAGATTAGATAGAAAATACCTCTCAGATGTGGCCGTAATGGTTAAATATGAAGGAAGAGTAATTAAGCAAATTAACTTTTTAGATGAGATTAAAGGTAAAAGAGTATTCATATCTTTTGAGAGCAAAGCTTTAGGAGACACTTTAGCTTGGATGCCTTACTGTGCTGAATTTGCCAAGTATTATCAATGTAAAGTAGTTGTATCAACTTTTAAAAATTTCCTTTTTGAGAATCAATACCCTGAATTAGAGTTTGTAGGTAGAGGAGAGGTTGTAAATAACATAGTTGCTATGTTTGAGTTAGGTTGGTATTGGGAGACTAACAAAGAACCTGTAAACCCTATATTGATTCCGTTACAGAAATCAGCAACTAATATACTTAATTTGCCCTATCAGGAATTGATACCTAATTTGGATTTTACCCCAAAAGAGAGGCCTTATGAGCAGAAATATGTTTGTATTTCAATACATTCTACTGCACAGCTTAAATATTGGTATTATTGGCAGGAATTAATAGATTGGCTAGTTTCAGAAGGATATAAAGTAATTGAAATTTCAAATCAAGATACTTTAGACTTAAATAATATAGACTTATTAAAAGATAGGTCGATGGAAAACACAATGAATGTAATTCATCATTCTGAGTTCTTTATTGGGCTTTCTAGCGGACTTGGATGGTTGTCATGGGCTATGCGTAAAAAGGTCTTTATGATAGCTAATTTTACCAATTCCGACCATGAGTTTAGCCACAATACTATTAGGATTACAAACGAGGCCGTTTGCCATGGATGTTGGCATAATCCATTGTTTAGATTTAATAAAGGGGATTGGAATTATTGCCCTGAGCATGAAGATACTCCTAGACAGTTTGAATGTCATAAATCAATAAGTGCTCAAAAAGTAATTGATTTAATAAAGCAAAATATATGAATTATAAACAAGGAGAAATAGTAACGATATTCCCAACATCTGTAATGCGAAATAAATTCCCTAGACCATTCAATTCTGATGAATTGGATTGTATTATGGATTACAGAAATAATGTTAGACAAAATACAGGTAATATTACTACAAATGACATGTATGTATTTGAAAATGATATTTTAAAAGATATAAAAGATTATTGTCAAAAATCTTTAGATGATTATTTTATAAAAGTTTATAAACCAATTAACCCTGAAAATGTAAATTTACAGATAACACAATCTTGGTTAAATTATACAGATAAAGGTCAATTTCATCATAAACATTATCATCACAATAGTTTAGTAAGTGGATGTATATATATTAATGCTAAAAAAGAGAATGACTTAATTACATTTTCAAAAAGAAATAATCCTCAAAATTGGCAAATACAATCACAACATGAAGATGAGCTAAATTGTAGTGATGTTAATTTTTTTATAGATACTTGTGATATTATTCTTTTCCCATCTAATTTAACTCACAGCGTTCCCCCTTCAAATACTGATTACACAAGGATTAGTATAGCTTTTAACTCATTCCCATCAGGAGATATTGGATTTGTAGATGGTAGGTTAAAAGGTATTAATTTTGTAAAATTAGATGTAAATAATCAAAAAGAAAATTATGGAAAGTAAAATTATACCTGTATTCCCAACAGCTATTTTAAATACTAACATTGGCAGAGATTTCAATGAAAAGGAAATATTATGTATTAAATCTTATCGTGAGAAGCATATCAACCCATTGGAAGATGATGATGATTTGAAGCAAGACCCTAATTCATTTATTAAAGAACCAAATGATTTATATGTTTTGGACCATGAAGATTTTTCTGATTTAAAAGATATTATTAATAAAGCTTTGCAAGATTATTTAATAAAGGTTTATAATCCAATAAATCCAAATGAAGTAAAAGTATGTATAACACATTCTTGGTTAAATTTTACAAATATTGGTCATTACCATAGACCTCATGTACATCATAATAGCTTTTTAAGTGGATGTATATACATTAAAGCCAAAAAGGAATTTGATAGTATTTTTTTTATAAAGTCTGATACTGAAGAAAATTGGCAAATACAACCAAAAGAACAAACAGAATATAATTCAAAAGAAAAAATTATTCCAATAGAAACGGGAGATTTAGTAATATTTCCTTCTAATTTAACACATGGTGTAGATACTATTCATAATGAAGATAGAATTAGTTTAGCTTTTAATACTTATCTAAAAGGTAAAATTGGCTTCATTGAAGGCCCACTATCAGGAATTAATTTTTTAAATATTGAATTAAACGAAAACCAAAAACAATTTAAACCTTTATAGTATGCAATACATGATACATTCATTATTTCCTACTCCTATTGTAAAAACTAATTTTAATAGAGAATTTACATTAGAAGAATTAGATATAGTCTTTTCAGAAAAAAAAGGCCATAGCGTTGGTAATAGTAGTTCAAATAATAGAAGGATTTTAGAAAACCCTGCTTTTATTGAAATTAAAAAATTTTCTCAAGATTGCTTAGATTTATGGGTTGATAAAATAATAGCACCTGCTTATGAAAATTCTGTAAAATTAAAAATTACGCAGTCATGGTTGAATTACACCGATAAAAAAGGACATCATCATTTACACTATCATCCAAATAGCGTTATAAGTGGCGTTATATATATACAAGCAACTGAATTTAAAGACCAAATTGAATTTCAAAATACAGATATAAACCCATGGCATGTTCATACAGAAAGAACAAATGCTTTTAATAGTAATTTATATCATGTACCTGTAAAAACAGGAGATGTTGTATTATTTCCATCTACTATTTATCATGGTGTACCTGAAGTACAAGGAGATAAAACTAGAATAAGTTTAGCTTTTAATTCTTTTTGGGTTGGAGGGATTGGATATTCCAATGATGAGACTAACTACTTAGAAATTAAAGATATATACTAGTTATTTATAATGTTCCCCACCTAACCATAACACTAAAGACTTTCTTACTCCTTTAGTAATAGGTGTAACCCTGTGCATCATATATGAAGGGAATACAACTGTAAGCCCTTTCATTTTCATTATTGATTCTGAATTTTCAGGATTTCCACCTTTAAAATATTGTAACTCCCCTCCTTCATACTCACTAGGGTCTGATAGTTGTACTACCATAGAAACTTTTCTTTTTGACATTGACCCATTTCCTATATCTTGATGCCATCCATAATGTCCTTCTTGAGTAGCATGGTATTCTGTATATTGAATATTATCTATAACTGAATATAAATCAAAATTCCAACTATTTTTATTAGCTTCAGATGCTAATTCCATTAGTTTAAAATATAACCAACCAAAACCATCATTTTTTGGAATCCATTTAACATTAGATGACCTTATTTCTTTATTAAATTTACCTTCTCCTGCAACAAGAGCTTCATGGTAAGGTAACTTTTCTACTAAACTAAAAACTTTATCTATTTCTTGTTGATTTAAACCGATTTGAAAATAGTAATAATTTACCATATCACATTCTGCGGTTTCAAAGATGGGTTGGATTTGCATGGTTATTTTTTAAATTTTATTTTTTATTTTTATGAGTATAAGTCCTCTTTTGCTTTTAATTTAATATCTAATTCTTGAAGGGCTTTTATTAGTACTCCTATACTTGAAGATATTATAATTCTGTCATGGGTAGTACCTGCAATTTCTTCAGGTGTGTCTTCTGCAATGAAACCATATTTAGTTTCTCCTTCCATTGTATCAATATCAAATTCATAACTAACAATTTTAGTTGCGTTAAGAATATTTAATGCTGATTTAGTAAAAGGTTGAATATCATATTTTAATTCTTCAGTTGATGTAGGAAAAAAGTTTGGAGAACCTATTCCTCCATTAGTACTTTTCCACTCATTTGGAGCTGTAATAAAATTAATACCACTATTGCTTCTAGCTCCTTGGCCATCATACGCTTGTGCTTGAGTTGCATAATATAATTGGTTCCAAAAACATTGATTAAATGTCATAGGAGAACCTTGATTCAAAGTTTGATTATTACTATTTGCGGGGCCTGTTGGACCTGTTGCACCTGTAGGGCCTGTAATAACTGCACCTGCGGCACCTTGACCACCTGCGGGACCTGTTGGACCTGCGGGACCTTGACCACCATTTACACCTGATGAACCCGAAGTACCATTCGAACCTGCAGCACCTGTAGGACCTTGAGGGCCTGTTGGTCCTTGAGGACCTGTAGCACCTGAAGTTCCTGATGAACCCGAAGTTCCTGAAAGACCACCTACACCGCTAGAACCTGAAGTGCCACTTGTACCTGATGTACCTGATGAACCTCTTGAACCATTCGTTCCTGCTGTACCATTTGAACCTGATAAAGCACTTGCATTACTAAGTCCATTAGTACCACTAGTACCTGAAGTTGCTGAAGACCCATTAGTCCCTGATGTACCACTTGAGCCTGATAAATTACTTAATCCTGAAGTACCTGCAGACCCATTAGTTCCTGAAGTACCACTTGATGCTGAAGTTCCGCTTGTTGAATGTTGTCCGCTTGTACCATTAGTTCCTGAAATATTACTTGTTCCGTTTGTACCATTCTCTCCCGCTAAAGATACAGTCCATTGTGAAAAAGTACCACTACCAACACTTACACTAGGAGTTAATACCATAACACCCGTTCCTGCATTATAAGAAACTACTCTTCCTACGAAGTAGTTTAATTCATCATAAGTAACTTGTACAAAATCATTTGTCCTAAAACTAAGGTTTGTACTACAAGTAAGTGTTATATTAGAATATGCCATTTACTAAAATGTTTGAATTTGTTCTCCATTTGCATGATAGTCAACAATTGGCGGATTTTTCTTTGCCATGACTAAAGCATTTAGCTTTTCTTTTCTCCAAGCCATATTTCTTTGTCTTGAATTTTCTCTGTCTTCAATCCAACCTACAATAACATTATGATTTTGCACAAGCTCCTCAAAAGGTAAAAAACCATCATTAGGGTTAAATCGTAAAGTAGTAACATCTTCTATGCTAGATTCATACTCTCCTGTTTCATCTACTATTTTTCCGCATAATTTCCAATGTACCCTATATAATACATTTTCTCTACCATTAGAAGTAGGTTGTACTTGAAGTCTTAAAATTTCCCAACGGTAAGTTATAGCCATAATATTCTTATTTATTTTACAAATTTATAATTTTTTCGTCTAATTCTTGAACTGCTTTTATGGCAATTGCAATAGTTGAGTTTATTTCCATCATATCTTGGTTTTCGCCTGATAATTCTTTTGGTGTATCATCTGCAATAAATCCTATTTTAGGGATTTCACTTTGTTCTAAATCATCTAAATCATACTTATACGATACTATATCTGTTTGCTTAATAATATCTATAGCAGATTTTGTAAATGGCTCAATATTCTTTTTTACCTCTTGAGTAGAAGTACCGAAAAAATAAGCAGCACCCACCGCACCATAAGTATACCAATTAGCAGAATCGCCTATCCAACCATGCGGTAAATAGTCAAATGCAGCATTAAATTGAGCCCCGTCAGCAACATAAAATATAGGAGCATATAATGGACCTGCACCTTCCATAGAATAAAAGGAAACATTACTATTTGTATTCAAAGCCTGATTATAAACTGTTTGAGGACCTTGTGCTCCTGTAGGGCCTGTTGGACCTTGAGGACCTGTTCTTGAAGGACCTTGAGGGCCTGTTGGTCCCTGACCACCTGCACCACCTTGTGCTCCTGTTGGACCATTTACTCCTGAAACACCTGAAGAACCTGCTACTCCTGTAGGACCTTGAGCACCTATTGGGCCTGTTGGACCTGTTGGGCCATTTACTCCTGAAACTCCACTATTACCACTAGCACCTGTTGCACCACTTGAAGCACTTGTGCCTGAAGTTCCTGAAGAACCTGATAGATTTGCAATACCTGATGAGCCTGAACTTGCAGAAGTTCCTGAAGAACCACTTGTTCCTGATGAACCTGAAGTTCCATTTACTGTTGATAATTGAGAAAGTCCACTAGAACCACTTGAAGCTGAAGTTCCATAAGTACCTGTAGAACCTGAAGTTCCTGACAAAGCAGATGTACCACTTGTTGCACTTGTACCTGAACTACCATCCGTTCCTGAAGTTCCTGCAGAACCACTTGTTCCATTAGTGCCGCTTACACCTGAAGTTCCACTTAAACCACTTAATCCTGTCAATGAAACTATCCAATCACTATAAGTTCCGCTACCAACCGATTTTGTTGGAGTTACAGTCATAGCACCTGTTGATGAATCATAAGAAACTACAATTCCAATAATATAATTATCAGCATCATAGCTTAATTGCACATTATCTCCTGTTACAAAAGCTAATCCTGTTGTCGTTGTTATGTTTATATTAGCGTATGGCATTTTTCTTATTTTGTAAAGCTATTATTCTATTATCAATTTCTTGTATTGCTTTTAAAATAACACTCAAAGTGTTGGTATTATCCATTTTATCGTGCTGTTCTGTTGCTAATTCAGCAGGAGTATTTTCTGCAATAAATCCAATTAAAGTTACATCATCATGTACTCCTGAATCAAGTTTATAACTAACTATTTCTGTTCTATTTAAAATATCCATAGCCGATTTTACAAAAGGCTGTATATCTTTTTTTAATTCTCTTAAAGATGGATTATAGAAATAAACACCACCTAAAGCAGCATTAGTTGCCCATCCAAACCCAAATCCTTGCCAAGTAGGAGCAACATTACTAGCAATTCCTTTACCTTGGTCTCCTGCTGTATAATATCTACCATAAGTAAATAAATATTGGCTTCCTGTTAAAGTACCAAATACTATAGGTCCTGCACCAACATTTAAGTTTTGGTTATAACTTGCTGAACTACCTGTTGGACCTGTACCACCTGCAGCACCTGTAGGAGCTGAAGCAGGTTGAATACCTTGTGGGCCTGTAGGGCCTTGTGGACCTTGTGGACCTGTAGGGCCTTGAGCACCACTTGAACCTGAAGTACCTTTTGCTCCTGCGGGACCTTGAGCACCTGTGGGACCTTGAGCACCTGTGGGACCTTGAGGACCTGTAACGCCCGATGAACCTGAAGTTCCTGCTGTTCCTGAAGAACGACTTATTCCTGAACCTCCTGCACTTCCATAAGCTCCAATAGAACCTGAAGTTCCTGAAGTACCACTTGTTGCTGATACTGCTGAAGTACCTGAAGTACCGCTTGTACCTGAAGTTCCTGTTTGCCCTGCAGTTCCCGAAGATGCAGATGTTCCTGCAGAACCTGAATCAGCAGATGTGCCTGAAGTACCATTCGAACCATTAGTTCCTGAAGTACCGTTAGATGAGCTTTCTCCTGAAGTAGCAGATGTTCCTGCAGAACCTGATATAGAACTAGTTCCTGAAGTACCTGAAGTACCGCTAGAACCATTGTAACCTGCTAAACTTACAGTCCATGAATTATACGAACCTGCATCCCCTGAATAAGTTAAGGGCGTAATAACTAAATCTCCCGTTGTCGAGTTATATGAAACTACTTGTCCGTATATTGATACATTTGGTGGACTAGTTGCAGTTACAAAATCATGTGTTTTGAATAATAAATTCGGTTGAATTTGAAATGTTATATTGGAATATGTAGGCATATTTTTTCAATATTTTATGGTGCTGTTGTAGTAGTAGTTGTAGTACTTGTAGTAGCTTCAGCTAAAGGTAATGTTTCACTTGAACCTGATGTACCTGAATAAACAGAAGTTGCACCTGAAGTTGCAGAAGTACCTGTTGTACCTGCTGTTCCTGCAGTTCCACTTGTACCTGAAGTGCCTGTTGTACCGCTTGAGCCATCTGTACCTGTTGTTCCTGAAGTACCGCTAGTACCTGTTGTACCGCTTGAGCCATCTGTACCTGTTGTTCCTGAAGTACCGCTAGTACCTGTTGTACCGCTTGAACCTGAAGTTCCTGCAGTTGCATCTTGACCTGAAGTTCCTGCTGTTCCTGATGAGCCATCTGTACCTGTTGTTCCTGAAGTACCGCTAGTACCTGAAGTACCGCTTGTACCTGAACTACCACTTGATGCTGAAGTACCGCTTGTACCTGAACTACCTGAAGTACCTGATGTTGCATCCTGACCTGAAGTACCTGATGTTGCATCTTGACCTGAAGTACCTGCTGTTGCAGCCGTACCACTAGAGCCTGATGTACCTGATGTACCATCTCCTCCTGAAGCACCCGCAAGGTTTACTTGCCAAGAAGAATAAGTACCTGAACCAATAGGGTCAACTACTATAAATGTCATTATACCCGTAGCTGAAGAATATGAATTTACCTCAGCAATAACATAGTTAGCAGCATCATAAGCAATTAATACAGACTGTGCTGTTGTCCATTGCAATCCTGTACCTATTGTTATAGTACCTGAAGAACCCGTTATACCAATTGTATATGAAGAAATTGAAGCTGACTTATATCTATCTCCTGATAAACCCGCAGTACCTGCTGAACCCGAAGTACCTGAAGTACCATTAGTTCCTGATGAACCACTAGTTCCTGCTGTTGCATTTTGACCTGAAGTACCACTAGAGCCATCAGTACCTGTTGTACCACTAGAGCCATCAGTAGCTGAAGTTCCGCTTGTAGCTGAAGTACCACTTGTACCTGATGTTCCTGAAGAACCATCTGTAGCTGAAGTACCACTTGTACCTGTAGTACCTGATGTTCCTGAAGAACCATCTGTTCCTGAAGTTGCATCTTGTCCACTAGTACCACTAGAACCATCTGTACCTGTTGTTCCTGATGTACCTGCTGTACCATTTGTTCCTGAAGTACCTGCTGTACCTGATGAACCACTTGAAGCTGAAGTACCTGAAGTACCACTAGTACCTGTTGTTCCTGCTGTTCCTGAACTACCATCTGTTCCTGTTGTACCTGAAGTAGCTGCAGTTCCACTAGACCCATTAGTACCACTAGAACCATCTGTTCCTGCTGTACCACTTGAACCATCGGTTCCTGTTGTACCTGAAGTTCCACTAGAACCTGAAGTTCCGTTTGTACCTGATGTACCGCTTGAACCATCAGTTCCTGCAGTTCCATCTATTCCACTTGTACCACTTGAACCGTCTGTTCCACTAGTTCCACTTGAACCATCTATTCCACTTGTACCACTTGAACCATCTGTTCCTGTAGTTCCTGAAGTTCCGCTTGAACCATCTGTTCCACTTGTACCATTTGTTCCACTTGTGCCTGTTGTACCGCTTGAACCTGAAGTTCCTGCAGTTGCATCTTGACCTGAAGTTCCTGCTGTTCCTGCAGTTCCACTTGAACCATCTGTACCTGTAGTTCCTGAAGTACCACTTGAACCGTCTGTACCTGAAGTACCATCAACACCTGCTGTACCTGAAGAACCGCTTGAACCTGAAGTTCCACTTGAACCATCTGTACCGCTTGAACCTGAAAGACCGCTAGAGCCGCTAGAGCCACTTGAACCTGAGCTACCTGAAGTACCATTAGTACCTGAAGTTCCATCTCCTCCTGATGCACCCGCAAGGTTTACTTGCCAAGAAGAATAAGTACCTGAACCTACTGTGTCTATAGGTGCACTATAAGTTAATTGACCACTACCTGAATTATAAGAAATTACCTCTGATATTTGATAGTTTGCACCATCATAAGCGATTATTACTGATTGAGCTACTGAATAAGCCAATCCTGTACCAACAGTTATTGCTCCACCAACTCCTAAAGTAGCTGTACTTGTAGAAACTGTTCTATATCTATCTCCTGAAATACCCGCAGTACCCGAAGTTCCTGTAGTTCCTGATGAACCTGAAGTTCCTGAAGAGCCATCTGTACCACTTGAACCTGAAGTTCCGTTAGTTCCTGATGAACCTGAAGTTCCTGAACTTGCTGAAGTACCACTAGTTCCTGTTGTGCCTGAACTACCGTCTGTTCCGCTTGTACCTGTTGTACCTGAGCTACCTGAAGTACCTGTTGTACCTGTAGTTCCTGAAGTACCTGAGCTTCCGTCTGTTCCGTTTGTTCCACTAGTTCCACTAGAACCATCAGTTCCACTAGTTCCACTTGAACCATCTGTACCTGAAGTTCCGTTTGTTCCACTTGTTCCACTAGAACCATCAGTTCCTGAAGTACCTGAGCTTCCGTCTGTTCCGTTTGTTCCACTAGAACCTGAAGTTCCGTTTGTGCCCGATGTACCACTAGAGCCATCAGTACCCGATGTACCACTAGAACCATCAGTACCTGAAGTACCATTGACACCTGAAGTTCCATCTGCTGCACTAGTACCACTAGAACCATCAGTTCCTGTTGTACCACTAGAGCCTGAACTTGCACTTGTACCACTTGTTCCTGTAGAGCCTGAAGTACCATTTGTACCTGAAGAACCTGAAGTTCCTGAAGAACCATCTCCACCTGCAGAACCTGACAAGTTTACTGTCCAAAAATTATATGTACCCGAACCAACGAATGTAGTTGCATTAAATACAAATATACCTGTGTTTGAGTTATAAGATACAACATCTCCAAATTGGATGTTGTTAATATCGTATGCAATTGTTACGGCTTGTCCTATTGAGTAAGCAAGTCCTAAACCAATTGTAATTGTAATTTGTCCTGAACCTGCTAAGGTAAATTCAGTAATTGAAGTTGTTTTATATCTATCTCCTGATAAACCTGCTGTTCCTGATGAACCTGATGTACCTGAAGTACCACTAGAGCCATCAGTACCACTTGAACCTGAAGATGCCGATGAACCTGAAGTTCCATTTGTACCTGAAGTACCTGAAGTTCCTGCTGTTGCATCTTGACCTGAAGTACCTGCTGTTGCATCTTGACCTGAAGTACCACTAGAGCCATCTGTACCACTTGTACCATCCACTCCACTAGTTGCTGAAGTTCCTGCTGAACCTGATGTTCCTGAAGTACCATTAGAGCCATGAGTTCCTGAAGTACCACTAGAGCCACTTGTTCCTGCTGTTGCATCTTGACCTGAAGTACCTGCTGTTGCATCAATACCTGAAGTACCGCTAGAGCCATTAGCACCTGCTGTACCCGAAGAGCCACTAGAACCATCTGTTCCTGTTGTACCGCTAGAACCTGAAGAACCTGCAGTACCGCTAGAACCTGAAGATGCCGAAGAACCGCTAGAACCTGAAGTTCCTGCTGTTGCATCAACACCACTAGTGCCTGAACTACCTGATGAACCTTCACCACCTGAAGTACCACTAGAGCCATTATTTCCTGAAGAGCCTGATGTACCACTAGAACCTGCAGCACCACTTGTACCTGCAGAACCACTAGTTCCTGATTGAGGCGTTATACCTGAAGTTCCTGATGAACCTGCAGTACCTGCAGTTGAATTTCCTGAAGTCCCTGAAGAACCTGCAGCACCACTTGTACCTGAAGAGCCTGTTAAACCTGTAGAGCCTGATGTACCCGAAGTCCCACTTTCGCCACTAGTACCGCTAGAGCCATAGCTTATACCACTAGTACCAAGAGTACCTGAAGTACCCGATGTACCTGACACTCCCGATGTACCCGCAGAACCATCGGTTCCTGCACCGCCACCTGAGCCGCCACTAATAAAACTAAAAGTATCTCCTCCTAAAAATGTACTACTCATTACAAATTATTTAATCAATTCAAGTAAACTAATTTCTTTTATATATTTACCATCTTGATATACGAAATAACGAACTTCATCTTCGTCTTCTCTATCTAGGTAAACACATACTTCTATATTATTTGAGCTCATTCGAGCCTCTAAATTCTCAATAATTTTTTTGATTTGAGGGGGAACTAAAACAGTATATCCCTTCATATCAAAAGCTTTAACATTTAGTATCTCTTTGATGTTAGTTTCCCTTAATGGAGCATGGTCTTGACAATACATATAACCAACTTCTCTTTCAGGGGTCAAACGCAAAAGAAAAGACACATCTATTTGGTCTTTTTTATTATCTTTTGCGAATCTTTTTATGGCTTTGTTAAAAATTGTTCTTGTTTCCGATAAAATAAAATCTTCCATTTTTATGATTTTTTTTTGTTTAAATATTTTTTATACATCCAAAACAGCTCCTCTAGGTATGCTGCTGTAGACTATATTATCTATAATTTTTGTTCTTTCCCATGTACCCGCAGCAAATTTGTTAGCATAAGCAGCAGTCATAGGTCTTAGTTTACCTTGATATAAAATAGCAGTTTCTTCCCCGTTTGCTACATAATCCCCGTCATTCAATTCAAATTTCTTACCATCTTTACCAATTCCTTCAGGATATGTATATTTAGTTGTTGTTGCAGGTGCTGCAGTTGGCATAGGAATAGGTGCAGTTGGTGCAGTTGGTTGTTGAGGTGCTACAGGAATATTAGTTGGAAGATTACTTGTAATGTTAGACAAATTTTCTTCTACTAATGAGTTAACATTTAATTTAGAACCACCTTTTGTCTTGTTATATATGTAATAACCTACAACACCTAAACCTAAAAATAATATAATATTTGTACTTTTCATTTTAATATTTTATTGATATGATAATACCACATCTGCTATTCCACCACCCGCAACGACTACTGTTACTCCATCTATAGGATTTTGAGTAGATGCTGCAGTCAAAGTTACACCTTGTCCTGTTGCAAAAGTTACAGTATCAGAAGCAACTCCATTAAAAGTTGCTGTACCTAAAAGAGTTACAGGTCCTTGTCTTGCTAAAATTGATACTCTAACAACATTTTGCGTACCTGATATAGTTAGTGTATCATCAGTAATTGTTTTTGACCATATATTAGTTGCTCCCATTTCTTATTTTTTTAAAAGATTTTTTAATGTGTTTTGATATGTAAATGGAATAGTTGTAGATAAGAAACCACTCTTAACTTTCATATACCCATCTGCTACTATTACAACATCTTTCAATGCTACAGTCAAAGTCAATATATTAACAATATTTTTAATAACTAAGCTAGGGTTAAAGCTAAACTTATAACTTACCTCGGTTGTTTTAGTTGGCATAATTGTGAACTCACTAGACTCATTAATTGAACCTACTTTAGTTCCATTCATCATTACATCTAAGAAAATTTCAGTAACCTTAGCCTCCACATTAGATGCGTTATAGACTTTTAAGAATATTTCAAGCGTAACATCTTCTTTAGCGATGTTAACAATTTTTAACCCTGATATGGTATATTGAATATCTTTTACAAAGTCTATTTGCTTCTTATAATAACGGAAAAGGGCGTAACCAATTACGCCTAATCCACTAATTATCAATGCGGGTTTTAAGTACTTCATTATTAGTTTCTTCTTAATAAAAGAATTAGAGCAACTACTCCAATTCCACCGTAAATTAATAAATTTTTGTTAGAACCACCAAGTGCATTTTGAACAGAACCTAATGCTCCCTGACCACTTGTTGCAGGTGCATACAAAGGCTGCCCTGCAGGGGTCCCGAATAGGTCTGTTTTAGCTTGTTGTACACTAGCTTCAGATACATTAGTTAAGGTCTTGATAAGCTCGGCTTTCTTTTGCTCACTTTCAATTTTTTGAGCTATAGCTATACATTGCTTATCTTGTTGTTTCATTTTCATATCAGCCTCTGCAGTTCTAGCTACTCCCAATCTAATTTTCGGGTATTCAGTTACATGTCCTTTAGCTAATCCTAATTCTTTAGTTTGAGCTTCAATATATAATGCTAACTTATCTAAGCTACTTGTTAAATCATCGCAAGTAGTTTTAGGTAGTTTTTTTACAAAATCTTCTGCATCACTTTTAGCCTTTGCTTTGTTTCTTTTAAAAGTTTCATCTCCAAAAACATTGATACCCCAAAGATTTTCAAATTCTTCGTTAATATCTATTTTTTGAAAAACTTCTTCATTTCCTGCAAAGTTTTTATAGACTTTATTCTCATCCATAAAACTATTTAAGTCCCCAAGCCTTCCTACGGCTAAAGCACCTAAATCGTTATTTTCAATCATTTCTATAGCCATAATTAATATTTTTAATTTCTATTTGTTAATGAATTTAATACTAAAACACCAATTAAAGCAATACCACCATACATTAAATATTTTTGTGTATCATCTTGAGCAGCAGGTGCACTAATAGGGGAAGGAGCAGAACCATTAGATTGTGCTATTGCTGTACCTAAAGCTGCAGTATCATATAGTTTTGCATAATCTACTGTAGGAGGTATAGATGCAGATGGCAACGGTTGACTCACAGGTGCAGGTGCACTTATTATTGTTGATTGACCACTCGGTAATACAGGAGCAGGTGCAGGTGTTGGCAAACTAGGTAAGTATACTCCACCTTTTGTTGCACATGGAGGATTAACCCCATTAGCTACATCATAAGTACCATCCGCACATTTAATACTTGGTTGTTCGTAATTTTTAACAACTTGAGGTGTAAAAATAATAGCTTGACTAGGTGTTGGTTGTTCGTAATTTTTAACAACTTCAGGGGTAAAAATGATAGGTTGACTAGGTGCAGGTGTAGTTGGACTAGGCATTACAGTCGCAGCTACAGAAGGAGTTGCTACGGAAGGAGTTGCTACAGGAGTTATCTTAATTCCTTCAGGAGTATATACAATTCCACATGTTAAATCCTTTAAGAAGTTTTGCATTTCATTAACCCAAACTTTTAAAGCATCAGCATTTCTAGCTTTAATACGCCTACCACCCGCAGTAGATGGTCTACTTGCGTTAATTTGAGCTAATTCAGCTTTTGCAGCCTCAATAGTACTCTTCATCAAATTACAATCATTTGTCAAAGGATATTTTCCTGACATAGTATTAGAAGCAGCCTCCTTTCTTTGAGCTTCGCCTCCTGTAATATTTGTACCAAATATTTTTATTGCCATAATTAGTCTTTTTTACGCATTAAATTAGAAAATACCACTAACAAAATTACACCCGCAACTCCATATAACAAATATTTAGTTGTATTAGATGTTGCTGCAGGGGCATCCTGTGGTAAAGCATCAGGATTTAAAACTGCTTGTGAACAATCTAAACTCGGTATATACTTCTCAATTTCAATTATTCTTGCTTTTAAAGCAGCAATTTGTCTTGCTCTTACTCTTTTTGTACCCGCATTTCCACCTGATTCAGATTCCATTTGAGCCAAAGCCAACTTTGCAGAATTATTAATTTTTTGCATTTCAAGACAATTTTCAGAAAATGGATATTTTTTCTGCATTTCATCTTCAGTAGACAAAACTCTTTTTCGTTCTGCTTGTTTTGATATGCCAATCCCTGCAAGTGTTAATACACCTGCAACTGCTGCTCCTGTCGCTATCTTTTTGCCCGTAGGTCCTAATTTTGGTAATGCCATTTTTTTTATTTTTTCTTTATAAACATATAATAAGCTGTAAAACCCAATACTGCTGCTAAACCTCCATATAATAAAATTGACTTAGAATTTGAGCCTTGTACTCCGTAAGGAGGAGGATAATCTCCTTGAGCACCTGTTGGTTCTCCATCTACAGGAAGACCTTGACCATTTTCTACTGAATCTGCCAAATCTCTAGCATCAGTTGTTTTAGCAGGAGCATATTTTGGAGTAGCTAATAAGTTACTAGTTATTTTTGGATTATTATAAGCAGGTATTTGAAAACTATAAGGGGTGGTATTTAATATCTTGTTGCTAGTAACATCACTTAATCGAGTTAATGATGGTGCTGCTATTCTTAAAATGTCATTACCACTCATTCCACTTTTTAAATCTTTAATCTTATTTTGTAACTGCATAATTCTATTAGATAAAGCAGTAATGTTTCTTTGTCTAGCTCTTTTATCACTCCCTTTTTCAGGTTGGTAATTTCTTAAACCAACTAACTCTACATTAGCTGCATTTACAGAAGCTTGTAAATTAGATATGTTATCACTTAAAGGATATTTCTGTGAGTAGCTATCATTTGCTTTCTTTTTTTGTCCATCAAAAAGTCCCATATATTAAAATTTATAAGTTATTCCTTTACTTGCTAATTTATTATTTATTGTTGCAATTTGAGTTGCATCTAATTCACTATTAATCATAGCAGATAATGACATTGGTGGTGTAGAATTACTCCAAAAAGATTCTCTAGGGTCATCTGAGAAAGGGCATCTTACTTTCTTTCTTAATCCAAATACATCTACAAATAATAGTATATCGGCTTGATTATTAACCTTATCAAATTGAGCATATATTTGTTTCTCTTCAGTACCACAATCATTTGAAGCTGCAACAATAGCATTAGCCATTACCTCAGCAGTACTTCTTGCAATAGTTGGACCTTTCCCTGTTTGAATTTGAGTGTTCAATTCAGAATTTGCATTATTAACTTCAGCTAATGATTCTTCTTTATTTTTCTTAGCTTTTATTGATTTGAGAATAGATGTAACTGCTAAATAGCCTACAACTAAGCCACCAACAACAACTACACCTTTTGCCCAAGATGGTAATTCTGTATAAACTCTAAGTGCTCCTTTATCTGCCATAACTTTAATTTTTATTCGCCTACTGCGTAGACATCTTTTATTTTATATTCTTCAATATAGTCCTTTATGAACCTATTGATTATATCATATCTTCTTTTGTTCTGCTCCGTTGGATAACCGATAAAGGTATCTATGAAAGCAGAATAGGCCTCTTTGATAGGGTAGCCCAATCCTAAATAAATTGTAAGTCCGTTTAAATCAGCTTCAGTCTCATTAGAAATATCACTATTCAAGTAATAATGGCTAAACTCATGTAATAAGATTGCCATTCTCATTGGAATAGTAAATGGTAAAAATGATTCCCTTGATACTTGTATACGACCATTCTTGGTACTTATACGAGCAGGGGTAGCCATCTTTTCATTTGTTTTGTTGTTTGTTATATAAGGTAAATACTCAATTTTAAAAGCACCTACACTACTTACATAATCTTTTGGAGCCTGAATCCAACCTGCGTTAAATGCAAACTTCTGAGCAAAAGCAACAAAATTTCTAACTAAAGAATTGTCCATTTTTGTTCGAGACAAAGTGATGTCCAAATCTTCTTTTTTGATTTCCACTACTTCGAAAGAACTGTCCTTACCTTTTGGTAAGTTGCCATTTTTTTTATTATAAATTGCTAGAGCAGTTGAACTAGGGGATAATGGCATCCTCACATACAACTCTTGTACTCCATCAATGGTTTTTTCCCTCTCCATAAAAACCGTATTAGCTTGTGTTGGGTCAAACGCTTTTAACACAATAAGCTGTGGAGAACTTGTTTTTACCACAACTTTAACCATTACAGGTTCATATCTTGTCCACAATTTGTACTGCATCTTATAAATATAAGGGTGCTTGTACCTTATCAGGTTGGATTGCAAATCTACCTGCTCTTAATTGTTCTCCCTTTTCTCTCACTCTCTTTGACACTAAATCAGAAGGCATGACAATATTGTACTCAGCTTGAAAAGGCGTACTATACTTATCTTGCTCTTCATTAATAACATCCACTACTAAGTCTTGCATAGATACACTTTTCGTTTTATTATTTTGATAATGATAATAAAGAGCAAGAGCTCCTATTCCACCTAAAGCCCACCAAATAAAATTATCTTTTTTCATTATGCTTTCTTTTTTAATACATTAACAGCAACTATTGCTACTATGATAACTCCACCTGCTATTAACAAGGTGCTTACGGGAAATCCAAGAACTGTTTTATTCATTTCTTCTTGTTTTAAATCAATTAATTTTCTACCTACTTCTTGATTTAGATTAGCATTAATAGGGAAAATACCTTTAGTTTTTTCTCTAGTTAACCAATCTGAAAAATTCAATGTGCCTCCCTCGTCTTTATATTCTTTAAAAAGTTGGTTGGCAGTAAGCTTTTTTTCTAAATTTACTTCCATTTTTATGGTTATTTTTTATATAAATATACTATTTTACTACGACAGCAAATGGACTTACTTTGATAAATCCACCTAATAATCCACCACCACTTGTAGTAATTTTTAAATACCCACTCGGTAACACACTAGTACCTTTAATTTCGAACCCATTTACTATTAAAGCGTTAGTTACAACTGTTTTAGAAGTTGGATTAATTTCTCTGCCTGAAAAGTCCAAACCTCCCGTTATAACATCTACGAACTCTTTTGCATATAGGCTTTTTCCACTAGATTTCAAATCTTGAATTACTTGATTACCGATAGCAATTCTAGTAGAATTTACAGAATTTTGTAAATTTTGTCCTTGTGCAGCATCTTTTAATCCGTTTAAATTAACGATGTCATCTTGTTTATCTACTGACTTTTTATTCAAATACTTAAATAAAGCTGATTCAGTTTCACTTCCAAAATCTCCATCAGCACCATATTTAGGTAGTGCATTAGCATCAATACCCAATAAAATTTGCTGAATTTCTTTTACTTTATCCCCTTTACTTCCTTTTTTAATAGGAAAATCTTGAGAAGTTATTTGAGGTGGCAAAGTAGGTGTAGTGCTAACAGGAGCAGAACTAGCTGATTTACCTAGTAAATTTTTAATTACCAAGTAACCTCCTACTGCTATAGCAGCTAAAGCTGCAAATTTAATATACTTATTATTCATTATCGTCATTCAGTTTAGGTAATAAAACTTGAGAAATTACACCACCAAGTATAGCCCCTACAAATGCAGAAGAGACTAAGCTATAGCCTCTTGTAAATCCTATTAATAAGCCTCCACCCATACCAATTAAAGCTCCTGAAACGGTTCCTTTCATTTTCTTTAAGGCCATGCTTTCAGAATTAGATTTTAATTGTTTTACCTTATCCAATATATCTTTCGCTTCTGCCATTGTTTTTCTTTTAGTTGTGTTGTGCGTTCCACTTTTTTAAAGCGGAATCTCCATCTAGTTTATTTTGCATAACTTGATATTGCTTATAAAGTAAATAAGCTCCACCTGCTACTGCAGCATAAATCAAAAGATATTTTACTGTTTTATTCATTTTTTAGTTTTGTGGTATTATTGGAATATCAATACTTGTAGACTGTGCTTTTCTTACTGTTTTTGCATTACAAGCTGAAGATAAGTTATCAGCAAATCCTGTTGCGTTCATATCACAACCACTAGCATTAATAAATTGTCCAATACCTCTATCATATACATTAGGAATAGAATTTCTAGGTCTAACATAGATAGGCTTCTTTAAATTTATCATTCTATCTAAAGACCCGTCTGAACCTATCATACCTTCTTTCCCTGTGCTATATTCTACCTTTTCAGGAGTATCAGCATCAGAACCTTTTACTAATACACTTTTAGGCTTACTGTAGTATTTCCATAAATGGTAGCCTACTACAGCAACACCTGCGTATAATAATATTTTTTTTGTAGTTGTCATAAATTATCTTTTCTTCCTTTTTGCTAATTCTGCGTATGCTCTTGCAGCAGCCGCATCAGTATCTCTTGGTACAACACCAACGCCATTTTGGTATTCAGGAACACCTAAATCTCCTGTGAAATTTTGATTTGATAAAACATTTAAGTCTCCTGTGAAGTTAGTTGCAGGAGCAGAAATTACTTTAGCAGCTTTATTTTTTTTATTTTGCATAAATAAATAGTATGCTACAGCACCTACACCTAATACAACCCATAATTTTTTACCTTTTAACATTTTTTTAAATTTTAATTTTTAAAATTAATATCCCATAGTTCCTGTGAAATTAGCTGATGCAGTTGAAGGAGCAGAAACTGCATTTTTTTTCTTCTTCATCATAAAGTAGTAGTATGCTACAGCACCTACACCTAATAAAATCAATAAATTTTTACCCTTGTACATAATCTTAGTTTTTGTTTGTTATTTAATTTTCAAATTCTGTTGGAATTACTACTGAATCAGGAACTGATTGATACTTCTTTTCATACACCTTATAAGCTGCATAAATAGCGATTGCAAACACGCCTAACCATAATAATTCTTTATTCTCTTTAGTCATTTTAATTTATCTTAATTTCAGGAAGTGAATTTGGAACACCTATCCATGGCATTGGTTTAACATCAATTGGATATATCGGTACTACCTTTTCTTCTCCATTTGCACTAACTGTAGTATTATTTTTCTTTTT
>Ga0049080_10000062_pt1 | contig 32474 bp, 45 predicted proteins | sample GreLakmeER15MSRF_FD_66716 | JGI IMG/M metagenome (GOLD analysis project Ga0049080, IMG submission 66716) | Freshwater lentic microbial communities from great Laurentian Lakes, MI, USA - Great Lakes metaG ER15MSRF | ecosystem: Environmental > Aquatic > Freshwater > Lake | place: Great Lakes... | reverse complement strand
GTGTGTATTAAAGCACTCTACATGGATGAACCCACTTGTCACCTCTTGTGGAGGATAGAGAATGCTTTAATACGTAACCATTTTTTTATCCACATAAGGATAAGCCATCCGGTACGCCGCCCGTTTGCAACTAGTTTAGGTGTGTTGCGTGGACCTCGTTTCCACTTTGTTGCACCTTGCATTGCTGTACTGTTTAGCACGAGCCATTTTGTCTTCGATCAATTTTTTAAATTGTTCTGGACTAATAGTATGCTGTCTAGTAAACTCTGCTTCTTTAATACGTTTTCGTATGTCTATTTCTGTCATCTTTCCTTGCGGAAAACAAAAAACCCCAGGGTTTTTAATCCTAGGGTCCTTGAAGTTTGTTGTGTTAACTTGTGTGTTACACGACAGTCCTCCGGACCCTGCGAATCTCTGGTGTACGATCATATGATAGACTTCCGCCATTAATCGATAACCAAGAACAGGCTATTACACCTGCCAGTTTGGGCATCGTATTAAATTGCTGATGACTTACAAATGATTGCATTTTTGTTTCCAATTTCCTTAAATTCACAAACAGCATTATTGCTGTCTATGTGTTAATTATACAGTTATTTAGTTCTGTTGTCAACCCCTATTTGCTCTTTTGAACAAAATAGTTTTTAACAACTTACTTTCCTAACCGTCTAAGTATTTATTATATAGTGTTTATTTATCTCTGTCAACCCCAGTGGTGTTGTAAATTAGCCACTAAGTAGCTGATTTATTTTTAGAATGTAATCACTACACACTCCATAGCATACACTCTCTTTTACTGTTGTCAACTCCGGATCTGCCCATTCGGGCATTAGTCGTATACTTTTGTTTGTAAGACCCTGCTCAGGGTACGACCAAATGTATCCATTACTGGTAAGCGTAAACTTATCGTTTTCATGCCAGAAATATGTTAACTGTGTGTCAGTAAGCCAATAGAAGGCTTCAAGATTCTTAGCGTGTATCCATAACTTAGGATTGGCTATGAATTCGTTTGTAACATTGTATTGTGGACCGTCGTGTCCTAGATACAATCGATCACCGAACACCCAAAGGTCAATTTCACAGTCGTACCCTTGATCTAATGTAGATCGTATGTTATGAGGTTGGTTTTCTAAAGTTTTGTTTGGACCGTTAACAAGTCCTCGATGGGCAATTAATTTCAATTAGACCACGCTCCGATATGTGTAATAGATTGATCGTGTTTAGGCATGATATTATTATAGGTCATTAGGTACTTGCCCAGCATTTCATCTGAGTGTGCAATATTTACATTGTCATTTCTGTACATAGACTCTATGTGATCAAATACATGGAAATATATTTTCATGGCATCTGGCGGACCGTAACCAAATAAATCAAAAACGTGTTTTTTTTCTGGGTTAACCCATAAAAAAATCGGAACATCTGTTGATTGAAAAACAATATTGGTAAACACTATGTCAAATCTCAGTCTCATAATTAGATCGTATTCTTCCGGGTTGTCTATTAATAGATACCCTTGTTTAATAATGTACCACATGTCACGCATTCTTTCAACCCAATATGAGCCGTGGCCTTTTGCATGTCCGTCAACTTTGAACACATCATCATCTCTATCTTCAAAACTTATTGTAGGAAATCTATTTTCGTGGTATTTGGTATGATTTTCTATACAATATTTTTTAGGTTTGTATAGTTCTATAACAGGATCAATTTCAACTGCGGGAAACTTATCTTTATCGCCGTTTCGTCCGGCATTATCTACGTCCCATGTGCTTATATACAGGTCAACATCATGATGACCTAGAACACAGTTTTGTAAACCTTCATAAGTTTTCTTCCAACCCTTTACATGCCCAGTCATCACGATTGCAATTTTCATTATGTAATAAGACCCCATTTAGAGATAGCCTGATGATATTCAACGCTATATTCTCTATTTATGGCTTGTCGCATTGCACCCGCACCTGCAATAGTTCCGCCAGGGTGACCGTGTACAGCCCCTCCTGCGTTAGCAAGATAGTCCGTACCCGCAAGTGAATTAATTTTTTCTACAAGTCCAGGATGAAATCCGCAACTCAATGCAGGAGTGGTATTTCCTGCCCGTAGTATTTCAAGGCATTGTTTAATTTCTTCAGGGTCGTCGTTACTATATCCGCCCATCATTCCAGTTTGTATGGTGTCTACACCCATCATTGTTGCTAATTGACAAATCACAGTCCAAGCTATGCTAAACCTATGATTTTTATCTGTGAACACTTTATCACCAGATTTTTGAAAATGCAGGAACAAAGGTAGATTCATTTTACGAATACTGTTATAAACACCAAGTCCGCTGAACACATTAATATGTACACCGTTGCCTCCTAGTTCGTGTACACGATTTACACGATCTACAATAACATGCGGGTCTGCATTAATGGTATGACAGAACACAACCTTACGACTTTGTTTAGCAAGGTAGTTGGCAATGATGTCTACTCTGCGATCTAATGGGGCACACGCAGGGTTACTCATAATTTCATCTTCTTTGATAAAATCAACCCCACCGTCTACCATTTGTTTAACCATCTCTAGCAATACTTCAGGAGTAATGCCAATTTTAGGCTTAACAATACTACCGAGCAACGGCTTATTATATTGTCCTGTAAACTCACGGAACCCGCTTAAACCAAACTTAGGTCCAAGGAAATGGTCAGTTACTGTTTTGGGCAACTCTAATTTTATCAAACGACATTTAGTAATAATATCAATGTCGACGTGTCCGCCCATTAATTGGCAAAGCATGTGACTGATACCATCAGTATCCCAGTCTGTATTAGCTACAGGGAATGCAATTTCAACATTTCCCACTACATTATTTTCTAACCAATCTTCGTCACCTACAATAATACAACTATGGTTTTCAAACAGCTCGTCGGTTTCCCATTCGTTACGTACATTGGGATTACCTACACTTTGTCCAATAGCTAGGTTCCATGCGGCATCTTTAAGTGTAGAAGCAGACTTCATTTCAAAAGTTGCTATATAATATTTGTTTAAATCTATTTCATTTCTTGTTCTAAAGAACTTCATATTTGTCTCCTGGTAGACTGGGTGATTTGACGCACACAACAATACAGTCTTCTAAAAATTCCGGATCGGCTGGTTCGCCTGGTTCAAATATAAACACGTCACCTTCGACTAATGTTTCTCCGTTGACCCTCATTAGGCCTTTTACTAATACATTGTATTCGGTAGCAATGGCATGATAATGCTTTGGCCACTGCTCACCTTTAAGATGTGTTAGTACCCCAACTTCTATATTTTCTGTTTTTAATACGGCAGGATCAAAGTTGCCAATGAACCACCCTCTATGAAAGTCTCTAAGTTTATGTTTTTTCATATTTTAAAAATCTTTCTAGGTCTACCGGCACTCCCACCGCATGGTGTTGCTCGTTAGGTATATGATATATGCCCACTGACTTGTTTGCTTTAATCATGTAGTTATATGTAGTAGCAACATAGAATTCTCCGTTTGGCGCACGATCGTCTGCTTTGATCATTTCTTCGGCACTATTAACAAAGTAACTGCCTCGATGCCAATAATGGATACCATTCAGGCTGACGTTACTGATAACTTCCTTTTCTGCAAACTGTACAGCATTACCCTCTCGGTCAAGTTTTACATAACTGTTTTTTTCAGTATCGCTATGATATGTAACAACTGCACCATCATACAATCTCACATTATGAAAAAATAAATTACTGTTCCATTCCATAATTTGATCGCAGTTGGCAATGACTAACTCTTGGTCATTGTTGATATAATCTTTAAACAACAACGCAGAACATGCTGGACCTTCTGTAGTTTTTTCCACTTCAACAAATCTAGGATCGGTAACAACCTTAGATATAATATCTTTAACAGCATCCGTAAAGTGGTCTTTACGAATAATAAAATGCCATTGGGCATTTCTTATGCCAAGGCTTTCTATAGCCCTAACAATCATAGGTTTGCCATTAACATCAATTAGTGGCTTGGGCAAGTATTGATCTTTTGGAAACCTACTGCCGACTCCGGCCATTGGGATGATTACATTTATTTTAGTCATTAATAAAAAATTGCAGTTGGATTAATTTTTAAGATGCCTTCTTTAATTTCATCTGTATAGATGCCACTCCTAATAACAACAACTGGGTGGTCTAGTCCTTCTAGGCAACTGGGGGGTTTTACAATAAGATTTGTACCATACAATCTCTTATTCTGTTTTTTAGTATCGTTGTCTAATATGTTCAATACCTGTTTTTCATCGATACCAAGATTAAGTAATGTTTGAGAAAATATGTGAGCGCCGAACAAATATATTTTTTTATTTTTAATGTGTGCGTTTATATTAGCAACATCTTTTTCCATTTTATCAGTATAGTTTAAAAATGCACCTTTGACATAATCAAGTTTAGGAATAGGTATAGTACCACCACCTACCTTGATACATTTAATAAAGATAGAATGCGGTTCAACTACCTTATCTGCTATAATAAACCCCGCAGTCGTTAACAACGCTTCGAGTACTACTTCGTCTACATAGTAAGTATGTTCAAATGTCAGTGTGCTGTTGTATCCTTCTGCTAGCCAGTATTGCATATTTGGTAACGCTATAAATTGACTATCACCTACTTTTAATAAACTTCTTACCTTTAACAAGAACTTAACAGGATCGTATACGTGTTCAAACAAGTGTGAGTGTACTACTGCATCGAACGTATTATTAAAATTGTAATCTTCAAAGAACCCTTGTATACAGGTAATCCTTGGATCATCGATGGCCAGTTTTAACGATGGTTCTATTACTGTCCATTTAATATCTTGATGGTTTTCTAAGAACAAGGTTGCTAACGATCCTGTGGCCCCGCCCACTTCTAATGCGTTTGAACATCTATGCTTGCGAATGAACTCGTAAAACTTTCTATGATGCTGTCGCCATATTTCTCCAATGGTGCCCGAGTTGTGATGTTGACTATACAGTACATCTGGCTTTATCAATTCCATCAATTGTACGTTGCCCGAAGTTTGAGAACATCCCCATTTCATATCAGCAAACAAGTCTGAGCTAGAATCTAGGTCATCTGTGCATCCCATATAAATTGGGAATTGATTAAAGGTGTAGATATGTTCAATATCAGTTGTTCCAGTGATCAAACACTGGTTGCGTTTAATTATTTCCATGTGTAAAATTATTCATTAAATACCAAGATAACTATTTATAGGACCACTCAATGACCGGCATTTCTTTTATAATTACCACCGCAGGCACAGACGATGCAAGCCTGTTACAGGTAATAGACAGCATCGAACGTAACAAAATACCTCAGTACGAAATTATTATTGTAGGTGGATTAACAACCACTGTCAACCGAAAAAATACAATCCATGTTCCGTTTGACGAAACTCAGAAGCCGTCAGCTTGGTTAACCAAAAAAAAGAACTTAGGAGTAAAAACTAGCCGATATGAAATTGTTGTAATTACACACGACTATTATATATTTGATCCAGATTGGTATTATGAATTTGTACAATTCGGAACCGACTGGGATATTTGTGTACAGCAAACATTTTCCTTACCAGAGCATGGTTCGGTAAGATGCAACGGGTGGCGGGCAGGCCCTATTCCTGGATATCCAGAAATACCTTATTGCATGACAATTCCCTGGGATATAGACTGTTTTATTCCTTACATGGCTATACAAGGATCTTTTTGGGTAGCACGTAGATCAGTTATGATAGGAACACCAATGAATGAAAATCTTCTGTTTGGACAAGAGGATGATATCGAATGGAGTTCTCGAGTTGTGCCAGGGTGGCTAGGTCGACAATTTAACCAACCTCCTTATCGAATAGTGTCCAATCCAAAGTGTATAACAAGATTTAACAAGTACAAACCACCGTATCCTGGTAACCCTAACTTTGCCCAATGGGAAAACGATTTAGAATGGTTGTGGAATTTATTGCGTCAAGGGTATAGAAGGCCCGGAGTATGGCATTACGAAAAATCCTTAAACAAAACTGTTTTGAGTAATTAAAAATTACGAACACTTGACATTGGTTATTAAATACAGCTATAATGAGCTCATATGAATAAAAACAATTATATTACACTAGGTTCTTTCGGAGATTCACTTTACAGTCTTTGTATCGTTAAAATATTAGGTGGTGGTAACTTTTATGTTAAACTCAACGGAATGGACGAGTTTGTAAAAAGAGTATTTGGACAAGATCACACTGGCTATCATAAAGGCCGATACACACAAAAAGATTACGAAATGCTTGCACCCTTGCTCAAAGTGCAAGACTATCTAGATAAAGTAGATGTGTACAATGGCGAAGAAATTAACATTACTTTTGAAGATCATTGGAAATATCATCTTCGTCAAGGTTGGCAAGGTAATCAAACAGAATGCTATGCCCTAACACAAGGCATGGACATTTATAATACTGAGTTAAGAAAAAAACTTTTAATGGAGCCGTGGCTAACTCCAGTGGATCCTATTAAAATTCCAGGCAAGTCAGTTATTATCAATAGGACTAATAGATACCTATACGGTGATCAACAAAATACTAAAGAGCAATGGAAAGATTGGGTTAGCAAAGGGCTTGGTGAGTATTCTATATTCATAGGTACTCCTGACGAACATGCCGAGTTTGAAAAAGAATTTAATTTCAAAATTGACTACAAGCCCGTAGAAGATCTGCTTGAAATGGCACGTATCATTCAAGGCGGCGAAATGTTTATAGGTAACCAAAGCGTAGGGTTATGTATTGCTATCGGGCTAGGTAAAACATTTTGGTGTGAAACTAGAAAGGATTGGCAAGTAATTAAAACTCCCCATGGCTGGGGCGATGTCTGGTTTCCTAGGATTAATGGAAACTATTTCTAATGTATAAAATAATAAGTTATCACGATTCTAGCTATCAGCCTTTGGCAGATATTACTTGGGATCAAAATAAGATACCGTACTGTGCGCTTCACAGTTATCAACTAGCGTATGAGCCTCTTGTAGGTGTCGGCCACCCTGGACAGTTACAAAAAGTAGCAATGATCAATAAGGAATTAGAAAATCCCGAACTTGAATGGTTATGGTGGACCGGCTGCGATTTGATGATTACTAATTTTACTATTAAGATAGAAGACAAGATCGACAACAATTACAATATGGTGATCGCAACCGATTGCAACGGCTTCAATGCTGATAGTATACTAATACGTAACAATGAAGAAAGCAGAGAATATTGGAAAATGATTTCTGATGTTCTTCCTGGACTATATTGGCATTGGGAAGGCGAGCAAAAGATTATTAAGGATACATATCCTAATCATAAAAAGAAGATTAAGGTTGTACCTCAGAGAGATATCAATTCCTACAACTACGATACCTACGGTGGTCGTTATCAACCAATTGATCATTTAGGAACTGACGGCACCTGGCATCCGGGTGATTGGGTAATTCAATGGCCTGGGCTAGATTTAGATTATCGAATTAAACTAGCAGAATACTACACACAACAAATAGTGAGATAAAATGAAAGAAATCTTAGAGCAAATTAGAAAGTATATAGAAGAAAAAGAAGCAAACAAAACATGGGTTGCTGGCAAAGACTTTGTTAATTATGCCGGCCCGTTGTTTACTGCTGACGAGTATGTTGCAGCCGCCGAAGCCCTACTTAATGGGTGGCTAGTTATGGGAAATAAAAGCATCCGCTTTGAACATCAATTTCCTAAACAATTTGGCAAGACTAAAGGAGTATTAACTAACTCCGGCAGTTCAGCTAATCTGTTAATGATGACTGCTATGAAATCTAAGCGTGGACATAATTTTCCACCCGGTACCAAAGTGTTAATGCCTATTGCAGGATTTCCAACTACACTGAATCCTACGATACAAAACGGATTCACTCCAGTATTCTGTGATATTGAAATTGATACATTGAATATTGATCTGGATCAAGCAGAACGGTTGTTACAAGAGCAACCCGATATTAAGATATTAACCTTTGCTCATGTATTAGGTAATCCGCCTAACATGGACAAGGTAATGGAATTAGTTAACAAGTATAATCTAATTCTATTAGAAGATTGCTGTGACGGACTAGGAACAACATACGACGGCAAGCCATTAGGATCCTATGGAGAAATGGCTAGTTGCAGTTTCTATCCAGCGCATCATATGACCATGGGAGAGGGCGGGTTTGTTGCAATGAATGACCCTCAACAAGAAATCATTGTTCGTAGTTTACGTGAATGGGGCCGTGGATGTTACTGCGTTGGACCCGAAGCAAACAAATTAAAATGTGGTACATGTGGCAAACGATTCCAAGAATGGATTCCAGAAATGCCTGGAGAGATTTTTGACCACAAATATGTATATGACGAGATTGGTTATAATCTTAAACCAATTGAATTGCAAAGCGCCATGGGTCTTGAACAAATTAAAAAATTACCAGAAATACATACTTTACGTCAACGCAACTATAATCTATTATTTGCCATTTACGAAAAGTATGAAGAGTTTTTTCACTTGCCCCGTGCAAGAGAAAAAGCAGATGTAAGTTGGTTTGCTTTTCCGTTAACCATACGTGAAGGTGCTCCATTTACTCGAATGGACATTGTGGACTATTTAGAAGAAAATCTAATACAAACTCGTCCTTATTTTGCGGGCAATATTATGTTGCAACCTGCATATTCACATTTAATGAATCCTGCAGATGCCCGTGATAACTATCCTATAGCAACATACACTATGAAGAATACGTTCTTTCATGGTTGTAGTCCGGTAATTACTCCAGACCAAATAGCTTACATAGGTGAGAAGGTTGATGGATTTATGAGTCTGTTCAAATAATCAAGGAGAACTAAATGAACTTAAAAGAAAAGAAAATGCTTGATATCCTAAAAAGGGGTAAACAAGAATATGGCTATACTGCTGTTAAGGCAGAGTTTGAAGCCGAAGGTACACGTACAGATGAACTGTTACGTTTGATCGAAATTGCTCGCAGAGCAGATTTAGGTATTGGTCTTAAAATTGGCGGTTGTGAAGCCATGCGAGATCTAATGGAAGTTAAACAGTTTGGTGTTGATTATATTATTGCACCAATGGTGGAAACTCCTTATGCATTGTGGAAGTTTATTGATGCAAAAAATAAAATCTATAATAAAGAAGACCAAGCAGATGTTAAGTTTTTAACTAACTTAGAAACTATTACTGGATATGAAAAGCTAGAAGAAATGGTTCAAAAGGCTTCTGTGGAAGACGGTCTAGACGGTCTAGTATTTGGTCGTGTTGACTTTGTTATGAGCATGGGCCGTAACGGGCGTGAAGACATTAACAATGACGATGTTACGCAAATGGTTTGCAAAACAGCTCAAGCATGTAAAGACGCAGGACTTGAACTAGTTATGGGCGGCGGCGTAAGTCGTGATGCTATTCCAGCAATCCGCGAAGTACAAAGCATACATTTGGATCGTTATGAAACACGTAAGATTATTTTCAACGGTGCCGCAATTCAACAGCCCAATGCAGATAAAGCATTAGTTAGTGCTGTAGAATTTGAACTGCTATGGTTGAAGAACAAGCGTGACTATTATGGTTCGATCTTTACAGAAGATGACAAGCGTATTGATATGCTTGAGTCACGCTGGAAGACTATGATTGGAGAGTAATAGGACTATCAGTTAATGCGCGGCGAGCTTTGTCCCAAAACTCGTTAGCGTTATTAAACTCACCCTTTGCAATCTTTTTACCTACGGGCAGTATGATAACCATCTTACTGCTCGTATTTTTTTTGTCTTTTGTAAGTGCGCCCAAGACAACTTCAGTCTTTATTGGTACGCCTGCATACTCTTTATAATTTTCCATCAATACTGCACTGATTGCATCAAAGCGTTCTTGATCAATCATATTATCGTGTAGTGCAAATCTATTAGCAACTTCCATTCCCATGCTTATAGCAATGCCATGTGGGATTATAAAGTTTGTTGCACTTTCGATAGCATGTCCAAAACAATGTCCGTAGTTTAGAGTATTTCGTATTCCTCGATCAAACTCGTCCACTTCAATGAATCGTTTTTTAATTTGTAAGGTTTGATAAAGGTGATAACTTAGGTTTTCTCTAATTTCACTACCACCAACTATTTTTTCATCAACTAGGTATAGTTTAATGATTTCCCCAATACCGGATTTAATATCTTTATCTTCTAAGGTACTTAAGAATTGCTCAGATATAATAACTTGGTTTGGCGGATTGAAAGAACCTAGCAGGTTTTTACTCTTACCAAAATTAATACTGCTCTTGGAGCCAATGCAACTATCTGCCTGAGCCAATAAAGTAGTAGGAATAAAAATCCATTTAAGTCCTCGCATAAATGTAGTAGCAACAAAGCAGGTAATGTCTTGAGTAATGCCGCCGCCGATAGCAACTAGGGTGCTGTCTCTTTTTAAACCTTGATCAATTAATTTTTCAATTATAGGTTCAATGCCTTTATAGCTTTTTGTTTCTTCTGTAGCATCTACTAGTATTAATTTCTTCTTTGATATTTCTTGATAAAACTTTTCTCCTAAATGAGCAAATACATTTCTATCAACAATATAATGAGTTCCTAATTCTGTTAGGTAATCACTACCGATTAACTTGTTATCAAACGATACTTTATAATCCCCCGAGTGGGCACGAATACTAAAATCAAGCACGGGTAAATCCTCCATCAATTGCTATGTTTTGTCCTGAAATATATGTGTTATGTTCACTACCTAACATATAAACTAAGTCAGCAACTTCATTTACTTTTGCTAGACGTTTAATAGGAACATTTTCCAACATCTTAGCAACTCCTTCTACTCCAAGATTATTCCAGGTCATTTCAGTATCAATGAATCCGGGGGCAACACAATTGCATAAAATACCTTGGCTAGCAAATTCATTAGCCATTGATAGTGTTAATCCATCAATGCCAAACTTACTGGCACTATAACTTGCTCGCCCTTGTTTACTTATCTTCCCCCAAACTGAACTAATGTTAACGACTCGTCCCCATCCTTGGTTAACCATAAAAGGAAGTAGGCCCTGACTTACTCTAAATGGGGCAAAAAGATTTACGGAGTTTACTTTTTCAAAGTCTTCTGGTTTAATATCTAGGAAATTATTAACGATGTTAATACCAGCGTTGTTTACTACGGTACTGATATCTTCTTCCTTGAGGTTAACCAAAAGCATTTCAATGTGCAACCTGTCTGCTAGATCACATACTAGGTACCGATCAAGATAGTCTGGTTTTTCTCGATCCTGCACCCCTGTGCCAATTACATACCAACCTTCTTGTCTAAACTTGGTTGCTATTGCTTGTCCGATTCCTCTAGTAGCACCGGTTACTAATACGTTTCTTTTCATAGATGTCCTCTAAGATTATTTACACTCATTATATTAGCACATAAATATTTGCAAATCAAGTTCTATCCATGTATAATAACTAGATAACAATAAGAGGCCCAAATGAGAGTATGTGATTACATTGCCCAAACGCTAAACGATATAGGCGTAACAAAAGTATACGGCTTAGTTGGTGGTAGCACCGCTGGCTTAAATGACGGATTCATCAGCAATCCAAATATTGAATTCATTGCATTTCACCATGAACAGGGTGCAGGACATGCCGCAGTTGGTTCAGCACGTACTGACAAGAAAATAAGTGTATGTAATGTAACCGCAGGCTGCGGTGTTACAAACGCAATGACTAGTTTGTTAAATGCTTACGAAGAAAGTGCGCCGGTACTATTCTTAAGTGGTAATACTGCTATGTCAAATCAGGCCAAGTATATTAACAAGGAAAAAGGAATACATCTTCGCAAGTATGGTATTCAAGATCTTGATGCTATTAAAACAGTTGAAGGTATTTGTAAGTACTCTATAGCAATTGAACGTGCAGAAGATGTGCCATATGAATTGGCCAAGGCAATACACATTGCTCAAGAAGGCCGACCTGGACCTGTTTGGATCGATGTCCCTGGTAATGTGCAAGCCGCACAAATTCCAGACAGTTACAAAACATATCACCCGGATCCAGTATATCTATCGGGTAATAGAGATCCTATCTTGGAAGCATTACAAGCCGTATTCAAATCAGACCGTCCTGTTATTGTTGCAGGTAACGGTATTGCCTTGGGCAATGCTAGAGAACTGTTTAGAAAGTTTGTTGATCAATACAGCATTCCCTTTATCACTACATTCTTGTCACGAGATCTAGTTGAGTATGAACACGACCAAAACTTAGGAATGATGGGTATCAAAGGTGCCCGTGCCGCAAACTTTGCTATGCAGAATGCAGACTGTTTGCTAATCCTAGGTTGCTCGATGAATGTAACACACATTGGCTACGACGCCAAATCATTCAGCCCGCACAGTAAAAAGATTATGATTGATATTGATATCAGCGAATTAAAGAAAGACATCTTTAAAGTCGATCAAGCAATCAACTGTGATGTACATGAGTTTTTAAATACAGCCTTAGAACACACCACTGATTACAAAGCAGGATCTTGGGCAGAAAAATGTCTAGGTTGGAAAAACAAGTGGCCTTTATATCAACCAGCTGTACATCGTCCAGATACCGGTGGTATCAACTTGTATGAGATTGTTGAAAGCATTAATCGGAATATGGAGCCAAAAGATTGCTTTGTTGTAGATGCAGGACAACCGTGCTACATACTTTCTACTAACGGCAAGTACAAAAAAGATTGTCGCTATATGGCACAGTCTGCACAGGGTGATATGGGATATGCCTTACCTGCAAGCGTGGGCGTACACTTTGCTGACCCAAGTCTAAACATTGTATTGGTTATAGGTGAAGGCAGTTTCTATACTAATATGCAAGAGCTTGCTGTGATTAAACAACATAACATCCCTGTAAAGATTTTTGTTATTAATAACGATGGGTATATGAGTATCAAGCAAACTCAAAATAGAATGTTTGGCGGACGCCGACACGGAGTTAGTGCTAGTACAGGTGTTTACTTTGCAGACATTGCTAAAGTTGCAGAGGCATTTGAAATTCCTTATTTTAAAGTAACTAATAATCGAGAGCTGGATACATATATGTCCGGAGTTATGCATAGGGATCATCCAGTTATTGTTGAGTTTATGAGTCAACATGAACTTGATGTGCAACCAGCACAGGCAATGAAACCAGATGGGAAGCAGGGCGGCCTACATGAAATGTCGCCATTCCTTAGCCAAGAAGAATTAGATACGGAGATGATAGTAAAAATATGAAAATAGCAGTTTTAGGTGCTAACGGTTTTGTTGGCCGCAATTTATCCGAACATTTAGAACAGTCGCACGAAGTTGTTCGAGTTACTAGACACACATTAGATTTATTAGATCCCATAGCTGTTCATTTATTTCTAAAAGACAATATGTTTGATATTATATTAAACTGCGCGGCAGTGATGACAAATAATGAATCGTTGCACGATACTAAAAATAATTTAGGATTGTTCATGAATTTTTATTCTAACCCAAACTTTTTTAAGAAGTTTATTAATATGGCATCCGGTGCAGAGTTTGATCGAAGTGCAAGCATTGACTATGCACCCGAAGGATTAATATTTTCTAAGCAACCTGCTGATAGTTATGGATGGGGACAAAATATGAAATCTCGAATGTGTGCCCAAACATTAAATTATTATAACATTAGAATTTTTAATTGTTTTGGACCAGGCGAGCAATCGACTAGGATACTATCAAAGTATACCACGGAAGGTAAAATAGATATTAGCAACGACCGATACTTTGACTACTTTAGTATTCAAGATTTAAAAAAGGTAGTTCAGCATTGTATTGAAAATGATTGGCCAATAAATGATGTTAACGCCGTATATGAAGAAAAGTATAAAATTAGTGAAATGATAGTAAAGTATGATAGATTACATAATCGTATGCCAAAAATTAAACTAATTTCAACCAGTGAAAATAATTACACAGGAGATAGTACCGCACTGTATTCGTTAGGTATTGAACTTGATGGTCTAGAAAAAGGATTAGCACAATATGTACCGAATTGATTATTGCCCGTCTTGTAGTTCACATAACATAACAAAAGAGCTAGCTGAGTTTTCTCAGTTTATTGCTTGGATGACATTGGATGAATTTTCATATACAAATATACAAACCTATGCAGTAGTATGTAAAGATTGCTCATTCATTGGGTCGGGATTAAGATTACTGCCCGAAGAAGAAAATAAACTTTATGGAAACTATAGGGGAGAGGATTATACAAATAAAAGAATGTTTTGTGAGCCTTGGTATAAAGACTATATTGAAAAGTTTGATAGAGTAAATTATTCTAATAGCCGCGGATACAAGGTTAATGAATTAATTGATAAAAACATTGATAGAGTGTATATTAATTCTGTATTAGATGTGTGGGGCGGAAACGGCGAGCATATTCCGATCAAATTCATTAAGGCTAAAAAATATGTTTATAATGTTACACCAACAGCAAATCTGCCCGATGTATTAAACTTCAATCCTCCGTTGCATCAAACGCCTGTGAATTTTATCATGTGTTGTGATGCGCTTGAAAAACAATCAGATCCAGATGTTATGATGAATATGATTAGAAAAGTGATGGATCAGGATAGTTGGCTATACTTAGAAGTTCCTTACTATGAAAATCCAGAATACAACATATTTCACGAGCATTTAAACTTTTGGAATTTAAAATCTTTAGAAATATTTTTGAATAGATTCCAACTGAAAATAGTTGATCATTCAATAACACATACAATATCTTTATTAGCTAGGTTAAAATAATTATGAAAAAAATAGTATATGTAACAGGATGTTTAGGATTTATTGGCTACCATGTAACCAAACGGTGTTTAGATGAGGGATACTATGTCTACGGTGTAGATAAACAAACCTATGCCTGTAATCCACAATTCTTGCCTGATTTATTAAAAAATCCACAGTTTAAGTACAGTGATTGTGATATAAATGACATAGAAAGGCTAGTAGATTGCGACTATGTTATTAACACAGCCGCTGAGACGCATGTGGATAATAGTATTATGAGTAGTGATGTATTCTTAAAAAGTAATGTAAATGGGGTACATCATTTACTAACTTTAATACAACAAAAGAGCCGTTTCAATATGCCTACGTTATTGCACTTCTCAACGGACGAAGTGTATGGAGATATTGAAGAAGGCTTCCATACTGAGCAAGATTTGTTAAAGCCCAGTAACCCATATAGTGCTACCAAAGCGGCAGCTGATATGTTAGTATTAGCATGGGCTAGGACTTTTAACATTCCTTATGTTATTGTCCGTCCAACCAACAACTACGGAATAGGACAGTATGTAGAAAAACTTATCCCTAAGAGCGTTAAGTATTTGTCTATTGATCGCAAGATTGATTTACACGATGGTGGCAAACCTCGTCGTACATGGTTACACGTTAGCGATACTGCTGAAGCCGTAATGACTATTATTGCTAGCGGTGTTAAGAACGATATCTTTAATATATCAGGTAACCACGAAGACAGCAATTATAATGTAGTTAAGCAGATACTTTGGAACTACGATGAAATTATTGATATCGATTCCCACACAACAGAACTAATCCGGCCAGGACAAGATGTACGTTATGCAATTGACGACTCAAAATTAAAGGCCTTAGGATGGTCTCCCAAGGCCCAGTTTAATGTTGAACTAGAAAAAATTGTTCAATATTACAAGAACAATTTTGTCTGGTAATTAAGCGGTAGGCAATCTACCCTTTTTCAACAACTCTTCAGTGGGTCGCTTACGAATAATAAATTCAATAGCGCACTCACTGATACTATGATAAGTCTGGTCAAATCGTTGAACACCGTAAATGAATGCTCCGTTGATTAATTCAACCTTAAGTACTTCGATCTTATCACGATACTGATACAAAAACTCTAATAAATTAATACTAACCGGACTCCAACTTTCATCTTTTAAAATGGTCCATGACATCTTGTGATCCGGATTATGTGTGCTGGGCCATACACCTTGCTCATACAAATCTTCGTCCGGAATAGTTGTAATAATATGTCCACCTGGTTTGCAGATACGAAGCCAGTTGTCAAATGTTTCGTACGGGTCTCTCATGTGCTCTAGGCAATGGCTACTATGGACAAAGTCATAAGTGTTATCAGCAACACCTGCCATCATTTGAGCGTCACCGTCTGGCTGATCCCAAATCTTTACCCCAGTCATTAATGGGAACTGTTGGGCATATTTTGCTATTGGATCGTCACCTGCACCAATATCGATACCCTCTCCTTTAAAGTAGGTACTAGCGTATCTAGTATCTTGTAAACGTCGAATTAACGCCTTGCTTGTTTCTTTCATTTTATATCCTTAGATTTTGGTCCGGCGTAGTGGAATCGAACCACTATTATCTCTTTAGAAGAAAGATGTCCTATCCATTGAACGAACGCCAGCTATATGTTATTGTAACACATATTTAAGGTACGGTCAATTAAGTACCAACATTTATTGAATAAATACCTATGTTATGAAACCAACTATTGCTTTATACATACAAGACCCAAAATGCTCAGTGCAATCGGGCAACGGAATAATGCAGGCCCTAGGGTCATATTATAACTTTAGAATATTTTCAAAGAATCCTGTAGAAGATGTATTCTTTGACGACGTTGATATGATTGCTGTCCCCGGCGGCTTTGGGGATAGTGAGTCGTATAAAACTATTGTAAAGCCCAATGAAAAAAGAATTAAAAGTTTTATAGATAGCGGCGGTAGATATTTAGGAATATGCATGGGGGCATATTGGGCAGGAAGTCACTACCTTAATATATTAAAAGATGTAGATGCCGTACAATATATTAAACGTCCAGGAACTGATACACACCGCCCACATGCTAAAGCTCTAGACATAACATGGAATGGAACATCTGAAAAGATGTTTTTTTACGACGGCTGTGCCTTAGTCGGCAATCGTCGAAAGTTTGAAACTGTAGCAACTTATGCCAATGGCGACTCAATGGCTATATTTCAAGATAGGATCGGCCTAATAGGTTGCCATCCAGAAAGCGAAAAGTTTTGGTATGACGGATATAGTTGGATGATGCCGCATTGGCATAACCGTGCTCATCACAAACTATTATTAGAGTTTGCCGGACAGTTGATGCAACGATAATTAAAGTTTATTGTGGCTTACTAGGTAACTGACAGATTCGGCAACAATATCTAAAGATAGTTGTTTAATTTTATCGTACTGAAATTCTTTATCTAAAGAAATAGTAAACGGTCGCAGTCGGGGTGTCTTGGGATTGCTTTTAACGTGTACAACATTAGCAGGCATAAAGCCACCATCTTGTGTAATACGGTCAAACAAACTGCCCTTGCGCTCGTTTACAATAGGACCGTTAACATTAATCAAATAAGGAAAGTAATCCTCGTTAATTAACATGCCCTTAAACATGGTAATGTTTTTTAATGAACGTTCAATTGCGTTTCCGGGGTTGTCTTCTTGATGCTTGTTCTCTCCAATAAACACAGGCATCTTAGTTCCATCGTTACATGTAACATAAATGATACCACCATCTGGATTTGCTGATCCACCATTAGATCCATTTAGTTTAGCAACATGGCCTGGATTGTATTTGGTGTAACTTTCAATTAGTGTTTGATTAGACAATGAACCTTGATGTTCAAAAGTATAGTTTGGATACAATGTTGTTAAGGTATCAACTACTTCCTTAATACAGGTCTTGAAATTGCGTTCAGTATTAACTCCCCAGTTGGTCCAAATCTGGGCATTTTTATTATTCTTTGAAAGTTGAGCCGAATTGGCCATTACGATCCTTTATTGTTTCAATAGCTATATTGTAACACACTAGGTAATACCTGTCAACTAATATTATACAGGAGTTCCAAACATTGGTTTAGCGTCAGTGCCCACACCCATCACACATGCAATCTGTTTGGTGTACTTGATCAGGGTCCATGTGTTTTGTTTGGTGTTTTCAAACAACATAAATCTCGAACCGTCTCCGACGTCTTGCCCAGTCCACACTGGTCTCTCACCAAACTTTTGTGTGATGCTCTCCAGTACCACTTCCAATCTGTCGCACAGTGATGGGTGCATGTATTGAAATGCTTGGGCGTTGGCTACGCTGTGTAAGCAGAATAGGAACGCCATTATTATCTTACGCATAATGTTTCCTTAAACTTTTATTTACCAAGAAAACAGCCCTATTCAGACTTAGATTTTTTTCTACGAGTTTTCTTTTCAGTTGGACCAGTTTCTTTGGCTTCGTCCATCATTCGCTCTGTTGCTGGACTTGTTCGGTGAGGATGACTGTGCGATCTGTGAGGGGGATGTTTAGGTGGACTGTGTTTAAACCAACTCATTGTTTACTCCTTTTCATTTCAAAAAAAAGCTCCAACTAGTGGAGCAAGATTTAAGCCTGTATCTTAAAACACAATTTGGAGCCAGTTCTTGCCGCCCCACCTTTGTCTTCTAAAGTAACGCTTCCAGTAATAGTAGCTGGCCAATTTGCAGTAGTTACGTACTCCCCGGCTATTTGTTTTGTGTTTAACTGTATAAAGTTATAGCCTAGAATTTGTAATACAGCCGCTTTAAAATTAATTAAAGCTTCTCCAGCATTAACTGCTCCCATGACACGTTTTACCACAGCATAACGCAATTTGCCCAGCGGTGTCCCCTTCCAGTCTTTAGCTGGAAACGCCCTAATATATTGTTGAACTTCTGGCGACATTTTTTTAGTTTTCTTAGCTAATGCCAATGCTTTTAAATCAAACTTTTCAAACGGGGTATCGTAGAGAATTTTGTTGCTGAGTAAATTGGCTAGTGCAAATGGTTGTAGGAATCCTTCAGTCTTTTGTGCTGTTTCTATGAATATGATAGCACTCTTAAAAGGATTCCTCCCCCCGTTTCCTTTATATTCTCTTACTTCATTAGGAATAGTTAGACCATCTAAACTTGGTGCCGCCCCTGCTCCTGAAATACCGCCCTTGCTACTAACACGCATTTCTTTTCCAGAATCTGCAACTAAAAGACTATCACTTAATTTTTCATTAGAATCGTTATGGAAGTACAGTGTCATTGAACTAAGATCTGTTGACCCCATTTTATCTAGGTGTTCATAAAATGCTTTTGATTTACTATCCCCGCCTGCCCATTGTATTACATCCCCGCCTTTGATTAAGGACAGCACTCCTATGTATTCCCCAGCATAATCCCTAAAGGCATTTAATTCTTGTGTAGATAGCATTGGAGGTACTCTAGCAGGTTTTCCTGCTTGTATCTGTTTAGCGGCGTTAACAATGGCCTCGGACATGTTTGGGCGCATATCTTTTAATTTAGGATTGTTAATTATTTTTGTGAACAATTCGCTTGCCTTAAAAGCACCAGCTTCTACAAAGGTGCTTACATCAAGAGTTACCTGTTCGCCTGCTGGACCCACAGGTCTTTCAACACTCTTCATACCAAAGAAGTTTGCTGGCTGTATAGATTTACCAACTAGTTCTTTTTCAGATCTGCCGCCGCTTTTTCCTGATACTGCTTGATCTTTTAGAAGGGTTCCGGAAGCTACTACTTTTTTAATTGGTTGACCGTCTATTTGTACAATAGCGAGATCGATGTTTCCTGATCTTATGGGTTTTCCTGCAAACTTTAATTTTACTAGAGCTGATAGTTCTTGTTCAACAGAATCTGCTGTACTAGGATCTATAACAACCTTTGACCCATCAACAGTATTAAACACATGTTTATCTCTAATCAGCTGTGCAAATACCTGCGGACGATCTCTATAATGGGTAAGAGACCCAATAGTTAGTTGTCTTCCTGACGATTCTGTTATAAATTCAGTGGCTCTCATAGAGATATTTATGCTACTTCTGGGAACAGGACCTCGTTGACAAATCGCTTCATTTTAGCCTCATCTATACCCATGCTAACCATACTACGAACTACATGTGGGTTTTGTTTTTGGTAGTGGCAATAGCGATTTTGTGCCATATGAAAGTCTGCAACATCCTGTTGAGCTATCCCTACATTTTTTAAATAGAAATCTAAAGTAGTTTTTGCTATATTACATAGCTGGTCGATTTCGGGTTCTTCTTGTAAATTGCCTGCGGCAACCATAGCAGGACTAAAAATAGCTCTAGCCCAATCGGGAAGCTCTCTAGGTTTATTCCATTCTACTCCAGTTACATGATCTTTAAACCAAGTGTACATTGAACTGCGAGGATCGCCTGCTGTGCTAAAATCGTGAAAAGCACCTGTAATTTTGTTAGGGCCGCATACTGCATCAAACCCCCATATTGGACTAGGGTCGTTTAGGTGTGGGAAAATTGTACAATGCACTATATAAAGTTTATGCGATTCTCTATGATCAACAATTTCTAGATGAGCTCTGCGATAAGCAGGACTTGTCCATAGCTGATTATGCCACTCATAATCAGAACCTATTCCACCTTCTAATGGTTCTCCAGTTCGATTAAACTGTTCTTCAAGGTGCTTTGCTAGTGACTCAATTTTGTCCCAAACTATACTCATTTTAACTTCTCCAATCTTTGTTTTATTATATCTAATACGTTATGTGATATAACAATCTCGTAATGATTAACATTAACTTCTATAATATCCATATCTTTTTCATATCGCTTCATGCTAGAAATTGTAACAATACCATCATTTGGTACATTCATCCAAGGACTTTTACCAGAAGTTGATACTATGTTTACCCAGGGGTGTTTGATCTTGATATGTCTTAGTTGTTTCATAGGCCAACTACTGGGACCTATGTCTTTTAACAAACGACTAAACGGTAAAAAATACTTTGCATAGTCTGCAACCTCGGCACCGCCATAAGGTGTACTTAAAGTTATAGCACCTTTAACTCTATCCGGAAATGCATCTGCTAGATGTAATGCATATATTCCGCCTAGACTATGACATAGAAAGATAATATTTTTATATTTTTGTATAACTTCTTTCATCTCATTTAAGTTTTCTTCAAACCCATGAGCACTATCATACTCTATAGCAATATTTTTATCTTTAATATGCTCTCTAATAAAGTTAAAGCTCTCAGCTGTTGCGCTGGCTCCATGTATATAAACAATCATTAATCTGGCCCAAGTTATTCCACGTCGGGTAATCTTGGATCAAATTCATTCATAATTTTAATGGCCCAGTTAAAAGAGTTGATTGCTTCATCACCTAGGTCATCTGTTAACTTAGCACGAAGTGCTACCTTAAGACCTTCTACATTTTTGAATTCAAGATTTCTATGGGGAGGAGGAAGCATTTTCTTGATCATTTGTCCTCCAAATAGATCTCCCATGTGCCAGGTATACAGGTGTGCTAGTACTTTTCCTGGCTCAAGATCTAATATGTATCGATGATATTCAATAGCGCCAGGTGTAAACTTTGGATAGTCATCAGTACCTAGCAGGTCTTTAAAGTCTTGATAAAGAAAATATGCTCGTTCAATTCCTGGCAGATCATCTAAAAGACCTTCGGCACGAGCTTTACATTCAATTGCCCCGTACCATAACATTTTATTGTAAGTGTAATCTCGCCAAACCTCATTGGTCATCTGTTTTTTAAAAACAGATTTCATGAATTTAGTTGCCTCTGCGGCTGCGTGTACTTCTTTTGTAATTTCTTTTAGACTCATACTATCCTCCACGGATATTTATGGAACTAAAAGTTACTCCTCGTCAACTTTGATTTGAAGAGGGTGATTGTTGTTTCGAGCAATTAGTGTCGAATCCATTGCCTTTTGTTCAGCAATTTCGTAAGTATACACACCGGCAACGCCAGAACCTTCATTATGTATTTTTAAGGTAATGGCAGTAGCAGATGCTTCGTCATGCTTGAATATAGTTATTAGTAATGCAATAACAAAGTCAACCGGAGTATAGTCATCATTTATTAAAATAACTTTATACTTAGATGGTTCTTTAATTCGAGTGGCTACTAGGTCTCTAGTTTTAACTGCGGTGTCGCCCATTATAATCCTTTAATGCTATATTATACTTATAATTATACTACAAAATTAGAAAGGGCGCAAGCCCTTTCTACTCATTCGCCTTTAATATTGATTGAACGCGGCTTTAATGCTTCCGGAATAATCCGTTCAATTACCACGGTAAGAATACCATTTTTAATAGTAGCATCGCGAACTTCCATATACTCTGCTAAAGTTAATGATTTAACAAAGTTTCGAGTAGCTAACCCTCGATATAGGTATTCAATACCAGCGTCATCTTCTTTAGACCGCTGTCCAGTAATAACTAATTGGTCTTGATCAACCTCAACTTTAATTTCAGATTTATCAAATCCACTAACGGCAATCTGGATCTCATAAGAATTATCTCCAGTTTTGATTACATTGTGGGGTGGATAGTTAGTATGAGATTTGTCGCCTGCAAACTTACGTTCTAATTGTTCAAACATTGTATCAAACCCTACAAGTGCTCTAAGAGCGGCAGGATCTATTCTAACTAATTGCGGTGATGGTGGTGGGTGATTCATAATTTTCTCCTTTAATAAGTAAGAATCATTTGGGCACTATGCCCGGGATACAGCCCTATAAGGTACTGTATAATATGTGGGGTTTCCCCCACATAAAATCATTTAACTTCTTTTGCTTCTGCGTCGATTACTTCTTCTGGCTTTTCAGTTCTCACTTCAGCGCCAGATTCTTTAAGACTATCAATTGCCGCTTTGGCCTGCGAAATTACAGACAATGCTTCAATAACTGGATGAATCTTAGCTTCGATGTCGCCTTCTTCTTCAGAGTTCATAAACGCTTCAAGATCGTTAATTGCATCAACTAACTTGACTTTTTGCTCTTCGGTTAAGAAGTGACCTTCTTTTTCTAACTCTGAACGAGCATCGTTAATTACCGATTCAGCGCGGTTGCGTTTGTTGATAAGATTTAATTTTTTCTTATCTTCTTCTGCATTTGCCTCTGCATCTTTAACCATTGCTTGAATTTCGGCTTCGTTTAAACCGCTATTAGATTTAATAGTGATCTTATTTTCTTTGCCTGTATTCTTATCTTTAGCACTAACATGCATGATACCATTGGCATCAATGTCAAATGTAATTTCAATTTGAGGTTGACCTCTACGAGCTGGAGGAATACCTTCTAAGTTAAACTCGCCTAACATTTTGTTATGTTGGACAAAATCTCTTTCACCTTGAAATGCCTTGACTGTGACTGCAGGCTGATTGTCTTCTGCTGTTGAGAATGTCTGACTAGCTTTGGTTGGGATAGTTGTATTCTTTTGAATCAACTTGGTCATCACCCCACCCATTGTTTCAATACCTAAACTTAACGGAGTAACGTCAAGCAACAGAACGTCATTGCGTCCTCCACCTAACACATCACCTTGAATGGCAGCGCCGGCGGCAACTGCTTCGTCTGGGTTAACGTCTTTACGTGGAGCCTTACCAAACAGTTTCTCAACTGCTTCTTGTACCTTAGGCATACGTGTCATACCACCAACTAAGATAACTTCATCAATGTCGTCGGCAGTAACTTTAGCATCTGTCATTGCAATCTTACAAGGCTCAATACTACGTTGAATTAGTTCGTCAACTAGTTGTTCTAGTTTGCTACGAGTAATCTTAACAACTAAGTGTTTTGGACCGCTAGCATCGGCTGTAATGTATGGCAAGTTTACTTCTGTTTGTGCAGAACTTGACAGTTCAATCTTAGCCTTCTCTGCACTATCTTTCAAACGTTGCAATGCTAGCACGTCTTTAGTTAGGTCAACGCCCGAATCTTTCTTAAACTCGTCGACAAGGTAATCCATAATGCGTTGGTCAAAGTCCTCGCCGCCCAAGAACGTATCGCCGTTTGTTGACAATACTTCAATCTGCTTCTCACCTTCAACGTTAGCAATCTCAATAATACTTACATCAAATGTACCGCCACCTAGGTCATACACAGCAATCTTACGATCACGTTTATCTTCTTTATCAACACCGTAGGCCAATGCCGCCGCTGTTGGCTCATTAATAATACGTAAAACTTCTAGGCCGGCAATGCGTCCTGCGTCCTTAGTTGCTTGTCGTTGACTATCATTAAAGTATGCAGGCACAGTGATAACAGCCTGTGTTACGTCATAGCCAAGATAGTCTTCAGCAGTCTTTTTCATCTTTCGAAGAACTTCGGCTGAAATCTGAGGCGGTGCCAACTTGTCGTTATTTGCTTCAATCCATGCATCGCCATTATCTGCCTTGATAATTTTGTAAGGCATTAGATCGATGTCTTTTTGTACAGCGTGTTCGTCGAACTTACGTCCAATTAACCGCTTACTTGCATAGATTGTATTTTTTGGGTTTGTAACTGCTTGGCGTTTTGCACTTGCGCCTACAAGGACTTCATTGTTGGCGTATGCAACAATACTTGGTGTAGTACGTGCGCCTTCTGAATTTTCAATTATTTTTGTTTTACCGTTTTCAACAACGGCTACGCATGAATTGGTTGTACCTAAATCGATACCGATAACTTTGCTCATCTTTTTCTCCTTAAAAAAGCAAGATTTTTTTGGCCCCTATGGCCGATTGCCTTAACCTATAAGTATTAAAGCTACATATATTTATACAGCCTTTATAGATAGTTGTCAAATTATTATAGATTTTATTTCGTCCGGACTTAATGTATAAACACCGCTATGTTGTACAGCAATAGAACTTGCCTTGTTAGCATAAAATATAGCAGTAGGCATGTCAGTTGTTTCTAAGAACTTATACACTAATGCCGAAATAAAGGTGTCTCCGGCGCCACACACGTCGACAACTTCAACGGGATTACCCGGAAAAAAGTCTTCATATTCGTCATGCCTAAACATTGCACCATTTGCACCTAGAGTAACTATAAGATTACTGCATACACTTGTGCGTTGATTATATTCTTGTTCGTTTACTTTAACATAGCAACCTTCAAACTGTACTAGATCTCGTTTCTTTGTGTCTATAAAAATTGGTCCGTTAAAATTAGCTCTAGTCCATTTTATCAATTCGTAACTGACGAAACCTTTTAGATAGTCAGAAAACACTATAGCATCGAATTCGCTTAGATCTTCCTGATAATGCGGTGCTAACGGCGCTCCAGGCACATCGTCATCAATACGTAAGATATGTTGTTTACTGTGTATGTCAATGAGCCTAGTCTTTGTACTAGGCTGTGCCGATGTTATAAACTCTACATCACATCCAAATGCTATTAAGTTTGCTCTAACATTGCCTGCCATGCCAGGTTTGGTATCCATATGAGAAAACTTAAACACAGGCACCGGTGCCTCTGGACTAATGCGATCCACTGTTCCGTATCTATATTCATCAATACAATGATCCCCAATTAATAATATTTTACTCATCTTTATCTTCTATCACATGGTCGGCCACTGGCCCTCTGTTTTTCATATTCTCTTCGTATTTCTTTCTACTTTCTTCACTATTATAATTATTAGGAACATTCTGTATGGCTTTTAAAAGTGGGTGGAGTCCTTTTTGTATCATTCTTTTGGACATGGCTTCTAGAACTTTATCTACTGGCTCTCCGGAGGCAACTTGCTGTAATGCTACACCGTGTTCGTACATTCTTACCCGTTCCAACCACGTAGCGTAATCTTCTCCAGGTGTGTATTTCATTATTCTCGATAGACAAAGTTTTGTAAACGATCCAGATTTTCTATAATATACTTAGGATGTGTCTCTGGGGTGATGGGAACTATACTAACAGGATAGTCATGGAAGAAACGTTGTAGTGCTTCTTCTTTAGTTTGATTGTCAAACTTTAATTTTTGTCCTGGATATTGATCTCTAGAATGTGCCCAACTCTTTTGTTTTTCTAAAACCATTTCACCATCGGTCCCATCTAGGAATGTAAAATGCCAGCCTGCATTTTTAATATGGGGATGTGTTGAAATACTACGAGATCTCCAGGTGGCCGCCGGTAGTATTTTAAGATTGTAGTATTCTGTAATCATTCCTGCTACATGTTGGTCTACGTGCATATGAAGTAAATTAAACTTATAGGCGTATAGATAGTAATGGAAACCAAATACAGGTCTAATGTTGCCTTGACATAGGGTAGTTTTATCTTCAAACCTAGGAAGACTTTCTTCAAATGCTTCTTTCTTAATGATTTCATCTAGGCAAGAAACATAGACAATGTCAAAATCTTGAGCGCCTAATTGTTCTAGTGCTACATTAAAATAGTTTGCCTGAAAGTGATCTCGTGTCCAATCCATAGATGTAATACTAGGACCCCGATCCTTGGTTGCTTCCTGGTCAAGAAGTTCGGGATGTTTCTTCATTTCTTCTTCAAAGCTATCAAAGGTTACATAGTGAATCTTTTCTTTGTATTTTTCAAAACGTTTATGATCAAAGTTTAACGGCTTTTTAATTCCAGTGTGAGTTTCGCCTGCTTCTACTACAATGAACTTGTCAACAAAATCCCAATGTTGATTCAATCTAATTTCATAAAGGTCGTTTTCATTTAAAAACATGCAACAGTCAAATACAGTCATTTTTAATCTTTCATAATAAGTGTTTATTTACGTGGGGTTAGGGTCGGCCATGTTAAATGTAGACTTTGTCGTCACCGCCTGCAGGTGTCTTAATGCCAATGACAGCAGATTCCTCAAGATAAAATGCATCATTTATTTCGCCAGGCTCTAATACACTAATATCTCCAGGACCTAATTTTACACCGTTCATTATACAACTTCCAGAAATTACTAATAGTGTTTCTGTACACCGTGTGTGATAATGTTTGGGCAACTGTCCTGGCTGTTCTATAGTATAGCATACTTCAGCAAGGTCTGTCTGCACAGCGGCCTCCGGAAACGTTCCTACAAACCATCCTCTTGCACCCGTGTTTTCAATTTTGAATGTCTTCATATTAAAACCACTTTAACAAGAACCATTGATACTCTTTATCAGTAGCAAAATATACCCTTGCCCGATAGTCATCCAGTACCCAACACCACGTTTGGTTGGCATTGGTTACTTTGTGATGAATGGTTATTTCGCAACTAGAACCAAATTGTTCCCAGCACCATTTTCTAACTTCGTTAAACTTGTCTATTTCGTTATACCTAAAACCAGTATAATATTTAAAGTGTTCGTATCCTTTAAATCTAGCATCTAATTTACCTTTTTTCATACCCACCTCAACAAAAACATGGTTAGATCCTGCGGTCGTTTGAAGTACCACCTGCCGTCGTGATAGACACAATGTTCAGATTTAAAAGTTTCCGAACACCATTGGCTTTGATCCCACAACTCACGGCCGGGCGTAAGCGGCCGGGCCGCTGGAGCACTATGAGCCAGTTTTACTCTACGTCGGCCGTAATCAACAATCAATGTCATACCCACCTTAATATAAACAAAACATAATCTCTTTCTTCAACAAAATGAAATATGTACTTGTCATGATCATCTCTGCCTGCCCAAAACATTGTCCAGGCTCCGTCGGTCTGGCCAATAGCTTCCCATCTTTTACCAAACTGCTTTAGACACCAGTCTCCAGCTTCTCTATGTTTTTTAGCATTAATTAGAGTACTATACTGCAATTTCCTAAAGTCTCTAACAACACGACGGCGTTGTGATGAGTTCATGTCCATCTCAATATAAACATAGTTAGATCTTTTTCGTTCTTAAAATAAAACTTGTCTTTCTTTTCAAACCAACGTGCGCCAGTTTTCCCAAATCTTTCTAGGCACCAAGACTGGGCTTGTGCATTTATGTCCATTGGTGTATCTTCTGCGCGACCAATTTCAATCCAAGTGTATGTCATGCCCCATCCACTGGCTTTGCCAGTTTTCATAGGACGTAGCTCATGATCTGAACCTATGTTCAAACCACCAAACACTTGGCTACTAATATTAGGAAGGCCGGGAATTGTTGTTGCCATTATGACCACCTCAATACAAACATTAAATGATCTCTTTTATCAACAAAATATAATTTAGGGTGTTTATACCACCAACGGGTTCCGTCGCCTGCACCAAACTTTAACATTAGCCACTCAAACACTTCCGCTGGCGGCCGCTTCCATGCGCCTAGTTCTACAACATGATAATCGTGATTAGTTAGAAGTATCATTAATAAATTCCGAGTATTTGAGCAAAAACATTGTACGCTTTGGTTCACTATAGAAGTCTAAATGAATCTTCTTTATGTGCCACTTAGTTCCGTAACTACCGTTGCCTATGTGAACTTCGCTATCTAACCATTCATCATGCGTCCTGCTAGTAAAGCCTAGCACAGATCTCATCTTAGATCGAACAAGTAATACACTGGGAGGATAGTTTTGAGCAATATGGTTGTATATTTTAAGCCACGATCCTTCGGAAAGAATAACCGACTTACTCATTGCATAAACTTTCCTACTAATTCTACAGTTAACTCGTCGTCAGGTACGATGGGAGCATTCCACATTAAGGCCATAATTAGTGCATCTTTATTGCTAGTAAAAATAAAGTCCATGTAGTTGATATTAGCACTTGTTTGAAATCTGTCGCCAGGTAGTCCAAATCTTTCGATAGCCCAAGCACACACTTCATTCCAATAACCCATGTTATCAGTTTTGATAGTCCAAGGTATACGTACTGTTGAGCTCATTCTTCGTCCTCTACTTCAGTTGTGGGATCAATATCAGCGGCTGGCGGACGGCCGGGCTTCTTGGCGCCCCACGGGTTATTGTATACCGCGCCTTCTACTCTGCCGCTTTCTCTATAAGCGGCTTGTTGAATAACTCCGCCCTTGGCTAAAAACTCTGCTATTGCTTTGTCTAGGTCTTTGCTCATTCTTTAACTCCAAAATGTTTGTTAACTAAAATAGTTGCGTGTTCGGCTATGTGCCGTGGATGAAACAATGCTCTGTCGTCATAATTTGCTACAGAATCTTTTAGGACATTGTTACACTCTTGTATAATTAATCCGGCAAACTTGTTATTATACATCTCGACCCAACGGTCGGGCCCAAGATTCTTATACTCATTGTTTACCAGGTCAATAGCCTGCTTGGTTAATTCTTCAATACGTGTCATATATCGTCTGACCATGTATACTTCTCAACCGGATCGCCTTTAAGTGTCTTCCATACTTCTTCTTTGGTAGTGTACATTAAGTTATGTCTTTCCAGACAGTATCTACGATCTTCATCATCCATTTTGGACCATTCTTTGACTGCTGTATAACTACCATAAGCATCAGTAGGCATGCAATCATTCATCCAACCCACTAGATTTTTTAGGGCAGGTATATCGTTAGACGGATGGCTCTTAAGCACTGCGGCCATAAAGTCATTTGCCAACACCGCAGTAAAAAAACTACCCGGTTCATATCCATAAACCAGATAGTTGTATATAGGGTCAGCAAAGTCTTTAGCTACTGACCATTTACTAAAAGTTGCCCGCAGGCGACCTTGGCTATATTCAGTTATTATCATACTTCAAACGATGCTCCTACATCAAAACCGTTGCCAGCTTCCCAGGGAATATAGCCACGTGGGTTACAAAGTACACGGGTATCACCGACCATGTAGTCTACAAGATCATGAACGTGCCCATGTACCCATACTTTAATGTTAGTATTGTCTAAAATTAAATTAGACAAATCGGAACAGTAAGCACCGTTACTAACACCCTCACCTCTGAATTTTGGGTTTACACTTTCAAACGTAGGTGCCATATGAGTAATGACCACAACAGGCATGTCAGCATGTTCCTTAACCTTATCTTCAATATACCGCTTAGACTCAAAGTGCATCTTAACAGTATCGATAGGACGCATTTTGTGATAAGCATTGTATTGCGGATAATGGTAAGTAATGACTTTGTAGTCATTCATGTAATTAACCATCGAAGCCATTGTCAGTGGATCGCTTTTGTTCATGTCAGTCCACAAAGTGGCACCCACAAAAACGACACCTTCATAAACTTCGCATTGGTTTTCCATCAATGAAACATTGTCAGGAATCATACTTAACAGTTCTGTCTTGGTTTTCCAAAACTTACCGTGATAGTGTTCGTGATTACCCATAATCATAAATACTTTTTTGTACTTTGGAACAACATGGTGGAAGAAATCATAGCAAGGAAATGCACCAGGCACACGGTCCAGTGTTTTAGTCTGATGGAATTCCTGGCGAAGAGCCTTAGCTTCGCAAATATCTCCACCCAAAATGAGTACATCGCCACCTGGCATATCCAGGAAGCCGGAAACATCTAAATGGAGATCAGATACATAGTGGATTTTCATACATTAATTATACAGGATTTTTACCTGTTTGTCAAGATAGTAATAACAAAAAAATAGGCCCAGTTAGGGCCTATCCAAAACTTATGTTTTAATTACGCAATTACTGCGTAACGTGGACTGTTTAGAGTCTGCATCATTACTGATGTAGGATCCAAATCGTCAGCTGCCAAGATTGACTGCATGATTGCTGGGCTAAATCCGGAGACTAGCGCAACACCCTTCTTGTCAAACTTAACAGGAACTTGATCCGCCTTAGCGTTCAGGTTCCAGAATACGATGTTTGGAACAACGTATCCTGCTTCTGCAAACTTTCGTTCGATCATTTGCATAGCCGAGTCATCGTGCTTGGCACATTGGTTAAACTGCATGTCAGACATCACAAGGATGTACTTTGGCATGTCGTTTGCCGAAACATTACCCTTCACAGCGTAGCCTAGAATTGCTTCAAAGGCACTGTGTAGGTTAGTGCTCATGTCCCAATCTGCACTTTGCAGTTGGTTCAGCTTGTCGATCAGGTTACCCTTCAAGACTTGCAACTTGCTCTTGGTAGAGAAAGTTAGGAACATGTCCTTGAACGGTCCCTTGTTCTTGTCAGCCAAGTACAAGCCAAGGCTTACGCAAACATCCATGCAAGTTAGGTTAGCGTTTCCACCAACCGAAGTTGACATAGATCCACTAACGTCACACACTGGTAGGACCAACTCGTCACCGATGTAGTTAGGCAATGCATCCCATTGGGCTTGTATTACCTTGTCATCTCCACCGAACTTGCGGCTCTTGATTACATCGTAAGGGTAAACAGCCGAAGCGTTTACCTTTGCTTCACCAGTAGTCAACTTGGCCTTGTAGGCTTCGTATCCAACTGGATCGTGCTTCTTGAAAGCCTTTTGGTAACGAGCAGCCGCCAACGATGGTACGTGGCTGTAGTTGATTTCATCCCAAGTGTTTGCACACATGTTTTGTTCAACGGTCTTGCTCATTTCAACAAGGCTCTTACGGTAGAACTTTGGGCTCATACCAAAGAAGGTGCGGATTTCCACAGCAAGTGGTCCTTGACGAGGCATCCACTTGGCCGCCAAACCGTTACGTTCACGTAGAGCGTTACCGATCAGGGTAAAAGCCTTGGCCTTTACATCCTTGGTCTTAAAGATGAGCAAGTCATCCCAACGACCAAATTCAGCCAAGTGTGGCAAGATACGATCCAGAGCTTCTGGATAGTTCTTTTCAAGGGCCAGCAAAATAGTACGCACAACATCACGTTCACCTGCGCCCCCACGGACGTCACGTGCCCACATCAAAAGACGTAGAGCCAAAGTTTCGTCCTGCTTTAGGGCAGTGATAAATTGTGTTGATAGGTCCTTACCACGGCTTGCACCGATCATGAAGAACAAATCCACAAGGCTGTTCTTAGAGCTATCAAAAGTCTTCATACCGTTTTCGGTACGAGTTTCCATTTGAACAGTGGAGACTGCATTAACGAAAGAGTTCATTCTCTTTTTCCTTTCAGGTTACATTTATAAAAAAATGCTGTCTATAACCTTATAAACAACAGGATGGTTGGAACGGATTTTTATTTTCTGCTTACCCCCATCCCCAGTATATTGGTTCAGTTCCGCAAGCATAACCTAACTTGTGTCTGCGTTAGATAACATAGATGTCTTTCCATCTGTCATCAGTTTCATTAGTGTGTAGGCTTAGACATTTCTGTCTTACCTACTGCAACCTTGCGGGTCACCGTCTACTGCATTAAGTGCTTTAATGTAGTTTAAATTGCTGTATCCATCCTAGGATATTCAACAGGTTAGTTGTTGACTGCTTTTATTCAACTCAGGCCATCACTCTGAGCTTGTTAGTATGTTTCAATAGCCGCCTTCAATGCTAGGCAGTTTTACCTGCTTTGCTCCAACGGACTACCACAGTGACCAACGGTTCTTAGTATAAGAAATTGCTGTACCTAACCTTTTAATTACTTACTATGCTATTATTATATAGCCATTTAATTATCTTGTCAACAATTATTTGGTATTAAAATAGCCAAAAAACGCATCTTTTTAATTATCCGGCACCTCGACAAAGTGACTGATGATTAAATCTAGAGCCGCGATAGTCTGTATGTTGATACCAACATCTTC
>Ga0049080_10000061_pt1 | contig 32840 bp, 37 predicted proteins | sample GreLakmeER15MSRF_FD_66716 | JGI IMG/M metagenome (GOLD analysis project Ga0049080, IMG submission 66716) | Freshwater lentic microbial communities from great Laurentian Lakes, MI, USA - Great Lakes metaG ER15MSRF | ecosystem: Environmental > Aquatic > Freshwater > Lake | place: Great Lakes... | reverse complement strand
TTTAATTATCTTTGTTTATAAATATAAATATTTTAAAATTCCGTTATTCTACTTCTAATATCGGTTCACTTGCATCTCTACCTGCTTTATTAACTCTTAATGTGTTTGGATTAGTTAAGAATGTTTCAACAGGCGGTGTACCATCTAATGTAGTTGCTGCAGTATTTTTTGAACCCTTATAAAAAGAATTTTGTAATCCTCTTGTCAAATCGGTTGTGTTTCTATAATGAGTTGGCAAGTATCCATTTAATGGAATTACTTTCACATTTACATTTGATGATGTTAATGCGGATGAACCAGAAAATGGCTGTATATTTAATTTTGTTTCAACATAAGTATCAGTTCCAACTTTATTGTAAAGTCCACTAACACCAACACTTCCTGTTAAATATACATATTCTCTCGTTTTGGTTTCCTTTATCAATTGTACCCTAACTCTTTCTTTTTTAAGATTACCATCTTTATCATAGTAAGTTCTTATAGCAGAACCACTTTGTGCATAAATACCAAATCCTAAAGTTTCATAATCATTTTGTCCAACAACAACATTACCATTTATTAATTCAACTTCGGTTAATATAGTTGGTACATCAAACATAGAATTTATACTTGCTGTATATTGATATGAATTACCCTCTAATAATGAAAACTCTTTTGCATTTATCGTAGATATATGTTGGTACGATTCCCCATTTAAAATTGCTGCTGATGCAGAATCTATTGTTGTATCATATTGATTGTTTTCGCCAACCAATGAGTACTCACTTTCAGTATCTAAAACAACATCATATTGTATGTGTTCTGCTGATAATAATTCATCACCATACTTTATTACCGATTCATAATCATTATGTTCACCAACGGGTTTTGAATATTGATGTTTACTTCTTTCTAAAATATGTGGTTCAATTAAGAGACCCGTGGTTGCTTTAACCCTTGCCGGCAACATCTTTTTAATATCTTCAAACATTGATTTCTCATATAGTTTGATTAAGTTGATATATGCGTAAATATCTCTACCATCAAATCTTTGGAAGTAATAATGTCTTAACTTATCTAAACTCCTATAACTATCTTTGTATCTATCGGATGGGTCACCAATATAGTTATCTAAATTAATTCCACCAAATGATTTGGCAATATCAATATTCAACTCTTTTGTAGGAGAGAAGAATAAACCAACTCTATTAGAATCGGTAGGAGATTGGTCAAATGCCTTTTTAGTAGAACGAGTTTTTGATGATAAATCAGAAACTAATTCTTGCGATTCAAATCTAACTTTGTTTGTAGAGTATCTCGTAGAACCCATATCAGGAACCTCCAATACAACGCTTCTATCTATTGCTTCAAATTGATACGGATACGTTGTTATTGATGTTGGATAATAAACAGATGCCGAATATGAAGCTGATGGATTCATAGAATACAATTCACTTACACTTCCGCTTTCATAACTTGCTCTATCCGCACTACCACTAAAATAAACGTTTGTATCTACGTTTGGTATAGTGTTATATACTGCCAGATTTTTTGGATATTCAAAATCTAAACGGAAATGTAAATCATCAGTTGAAGATGAAATATGATTACCATTAATCATTTCAGGAAATGAAACGTGCTCATAGAATCTTTCCTTATTCAATGGTGTAGACCATAAACGGAATTCATCAGCTGTTCCTACGAAATCATTACCAAACGTAATTTGATATCCGTTATTCCAATTTGAATTTGTTCCTAAAACACTTATAGTTTTTGATTCTTCAAATATTGTTCTATCTTTATCAGCCTGTCTTACGTTTAACTCAAAATTATGATAGCTTGAACTAACTTCTCTACTAACTTCTATACCAAAGAATCTACCATTAAATAATGGTAATAAGGATGATGATATAGCATTTGAGCCAGAGTAGTTGAATATAACTCTACCATAGTTTTGATTCGCAGAACCACTTATATGTACTCCCCAACCACTACCCGATATGATATTATAATTATCTGCTTCAGATGGTTTTACAAAAAATTCAATTGTGTCTGGTTTTCTATTTTCATGTGTATTAAACCAATCTATTGATAGGTAAGAACCACTAATCATTTTTAAACCATATGTAAGGTTGTCAAATACTAATTTAGATTTTCCAACTTCACTAACTTCCGGTCCACCAAATTCTAAAATAGAAAGATTAGATGATGGGATACCATAGCAACTTAACAATGCATAAATACCTCTACGAGTACCTTTATGTTTTAAAAGATATGGTAAGTTATTTACAATTCTTCTCCAAACTTCATATGTTCTCTTTTTAGCAGGATTTTCATTTTTAATATTACCATCCACATCTATACCAAATGTATATTCCCAAAGTTTAGAATCAGCTGCAAGATTTTTTGCATCCCAATTGAATGATTTAAGAATATCGAATAATAGTTTATCTGATATTCCATCTTTTGCTTTGTATCCTAACCCTCTACTTTTTTCAATTGCTTTAGTATAATAGTAGATGTTATCAAAGTGTTGACCAACCATTGTAAAGAATAAAATAAATTGTTCATTGTTTTCATTATTTACAATGTATTCAGGTATGTTATTTAAAACATAATTTGGATTTTCGATATCGAAATCTTCTGCTAATTCTATAATATTATTATACCAAGTTTCAACTTCATTGGATGTACTAACTCTTTTAGTAGTTCCATTGTACGGCCAACTCAAAGATGATGATTCGTATAAGAATTTTTCAAATCCATCAAATCCAGCTATTAATGTATCCTTTTTAGATTGCTGTCTTTGTCTTTCTTGTGTTGCAGATAATGAACCAGTGTGGGAACCTGATAAAGGTGTTGAGCCCGTTGAATATGTATCGCTTATTAAATTTTCATAAGCTTCAATTAATTGAACTTTATAAACAAAATTATCTACTCGTTCTTTTGCTGAACTGAAATGTACAAAGTTGTTCCACAAATATGTAGAACTACTAACATATTCGGTATTTAACGCATCGGTATTTATTAATGATGATGTTAAGTATGTAGAAACTAATTGAGCTGATGTTGTTGAACCACTTAATATTAAGTTATCCAAAGATTCATATGCGGTAGATTGTCCACTTACAAAATCAACATCAATATTGAAATTAGGTCCTTTTATTGGTGGACATTTAACTTCATCTTGCTCCGTAAGAATTACAGTTTCAATTAATGGATTTGACATTAATTTAGTAATCCACAAAGTAGAGTTTGCGGTTATATTTGGATTTAAAGGTGTGTATAATTTAAGAATTAAAGAATCAACTTTATTTGTTACCTTTATGTTTCCTATTTCATCCGTTTCTTTATCCGATAAAGTCCAATCATCATTTTCCCAAGACGAAATTAATATTTGCTCATCATTACCAAAATTTGTTAAGTGAGATAAATATTTACTTTCTTTTTCAGGTTCAACTACACTTAATTTTTCTGCAAATGCATCAAATATAACAGTTGAAAATATATTCTCATCTAATTGAAATGCCGGCAATCCTAAAGTAGTTATTACTTCGTATTCATTACCAATAAGCTCTTCGGCTCCACCTCTATTAAATGGTTTAAATACCAAAGTTACATTATCACTACCTGCCCAATTTGTAAATCTTTCTCTTAAAGATTTTATGTTTATTAAAACTTCTCCGTTTGGATTTAAGTTTTTAAATAAACCTATTCTACTTTTATCTTTTAATAATAAATCTACATCTACCGTTGTTGTTGAGAACGATGTGTATTCTACTTTATATTCAATGTTAAAATCTGAAAAAGATGGTACATCTATATTTTGCGGAAAGTTTATTTCAGTAATAGATGGAAAATCATTTACAGCAGTAAAAGTAATTAAAGCAGTAGCAGAATCTCCTGTTCCGTATCTATTACTTTTAGCTAATAAAACTATTTTTTTAGTTCCATAAACTTCGGCAAAATCATTCTTAAATGATAAAGTTATATACTGATTAGATGGTGATATTGATATTACTTGAGAACTTCCATCGATATAAAGTAATACTTCATCAGCATTTATTGTTCTAAATGGAATTGAAATATTTTTATCATCATCTGATTCTTTTACCTGAACAGATATTTGTTTATATACATCATCTATTTCAACAGATGGTCTTTCTACTTCTATTTCTTTTTCGAATAGAGTTACGACAGATATGCCTGTTTTTAAAAGCTCACTAGATACACTAAAAGCAGATGGTTGTTTATTCCATTTGTTATAATCGGGTTCGGTTGTAGCAAACAAACCATTTGGTGTGGCTGTTTGGTATATGTTTGTTAAAACATAATTAGATGGTAGATTGTTATATCTTATTTGAAAATCTACTCTACCTCCATTTAATTCTTTTAAATCAATTTCTTGTATGGCATTTCCATCTGCTAATGAGATAGAACTTTGCTTTAAAATATTTTCTTGTGCTGAAAATATTGTGTAATATAATATTACATTATTTCCTAATTCATTTTTTAAATTAGAAGAAAATACAATTTCATATTCTAACTTCTCAACTACATCTATTGTTATATCTAAATCTAAATCTCTTACTTTAACTTTAGGCTTTGTTGTAAAATTTAATGTAAACACGCCACTATCCGAATCGGATACTCTTGTATTTTCTAATAAATAACTACCATCGGGTTGTAAGTTATACTCATTTATTGTTACACTTTCTGCGTATTTGTAATCAATAGCAGTTGTGGTTGTATTAAAGTTGTATCTAATTTTTGGGAAATATGTTCCCTTTGGATAATTTTGATTATTTCCATATCCAAATGTATTTCTTCTACCACTATCAAATCCGATGCCAAAACTACCAAATCTTATATAATCAGGATTTAAATAATCAATACCCAAATCTAATGGAGTTGATATTTCTACTGGTGGCTGATATTTTTTTGTAATACTTACTTCATAGTATTGTTGTGGTGTTTTACCGCTTTGTACTATTTCATATTTTTTTAATCCTGAAAATGTGGATGATGGATAAAATTCTCTAACGGTTGATTCACCATATCCTAATGTATTTGCATTTTCAAAAAATTCAGCAACGCCACTATCCGATTTTAAATTTATCTTAATACCTTTTTGTAAAATTGGTATTTGTGGTGCTAATGGAACGTATGTAGGATTTGGTGTAACGGGTGGTACATATCCACCACCTCCACCACCACCTAAGTAACCCCCATTACCGCCGGCATCGATGAAAGCGTTATATGCGCCGTTACCATCATATGGATTTAAAGTTGGATTACCTCCAAAAATATTATCTAAAGCTGCTATCACTCTTTATTGTTTATTATAAATATCCTATTGTATATTTTCTCTTTGACTCATGTCTCTTTCAAAAACTTGCTCTCTACCGTAGCCACCACCTCTTTCGAAGTAATCGGAGCTACCACCACCACCTCCTCCGGCGCTGCCACCTCCCGTATATGGTGGTACATCTGCTATTGGAGTTTTAATCGGGTCCTCTTTTATTGGTTCTTCCTTAATAGGTTCAATCTTAATAATTGGGTCTGGCGGAAGTATAATTTTAATCGGCTCTTCTTTTATTGGTTCTATTTTAATAGGTTCTTCCTCAACCGGTGGGTTTGGTGGTAAATCGAATATTGGAAGAATTTCTTTTGGTGGTGGAACTATATCAATTGGGTCTGTTTTTATAGTGTAAATTTTACTTCCCTTTACATTTAATTCAACTTTCTCTGGGTTGTAAACATTTCTTACTCTATTTTCTTCAACTTTTATTTCACCAACCAAATCTTTAACTTCTTTTTTAAGTTCGGTAATTTCGAATTCTTTTGGAAGAGTTTTAATAGCTATATCTCTTCTTTTTAAAGTTTTAGTATGATAATCTATACAATTTCTTAATATAGAATACATCTCACTTAATAATCTACTAAAATCATATTGTTCACAATCTTCAAATCTGATTGCCGATGGTTTTCCAAAATTAGATTCGGCAACATTGTAGTTTTTATTTGTTATCCAATATGTTACACTATCTTTAAAATCTCTGAATATTCTTTTTTTAAATCCATCGAAATCAGATAATCCAAAGTCTGTTCTAAGAACTGATAAAAAATCTTTACCAAATCTGGCAACCATAGCATCAGTAATTGAATCCAAATATGTAACTTCAAATGAATCCAATGCATCTAATATATTTTTTCTATAATATTTAAAATCTTTATTTAGATTATTTATATTTTCAAATTCTTTTTCGGTTCTTTTGTTAATTGTAGAATCTTTTGTTTTTAAAGGAAGTACACGAATTTCTTCTCTCGATGGGGATATCTCTTGTATCCAAACTCTACTTAATTCATTATCAGTTCCAACTCTATTTCTTACAAAATTTATTATAACTTTAAGAATACCATTTGTAAATCCTAAATCATTTAACAATTTTTCAATATCAATTGCTAATTCTTTTTGACCACCTTTATTAGTAAGGTTATATAGGTAATTTTTAATATCGCCCGTTTTAATATAAGCAACATTATTACCTGTTTTGTGTGGAAGAAGATTGTTGTTTATATCATAAACAGATACTTCCATTACATCGTATTTACAATCACCAAAATCGGTATCTTCTACTTCATTTTTTGTGACAATAAATTTATCATCCTTCATCAAAAATTCACCTTGATTGGATTTATTTATGTCGATTGAATCGAAGTTTGTATATTTTGTAATACTCATAATTTATTTATTAGTATGAATTAGGATGATATTTACCAAATCCAGCATCATAAGTTTTTTCTTTAGATGTTCCATCAGCACGTGTAATTGTTACTTTTAATGAACCACCTTTATAATCTTTAGAACCCGTATGTCCTCCAAACCATCCACCTTTCTTTCTAGCATCTAAATCGCCAACGGTATTTTCTGTTAAAGAAAACTCAATAGATTTGTTTTCACCCGGAGCCATTGTAAATGATGGTGATGGTATTGAGTAAAAATCTCTACCGCCGGATGGGTTGGTTTTTGTTAACTTAACTGTTATTTCTTTTTTATCGTTGTTAGTTATAGTTAAAGATTTTCCATTTTTCCATTGTGAACCACCGCCTGATTTAAATCTAGCCCATATCTTTGGTGCGTTAGTATCTTCTTCTGGTTCTAATTTCACAATTGCTACTTCATTGATAACATCCGCTCCTGCCGCAGAAGCTTGTGCTTGTGTGCCTTGTACAATAGCTTGTTGATTTTGTACTGCTCCTAATTGAGATTGTAATCCTTCTATGATGGAATTTAATGAGTCAATTTGTTTAATTAATGCCTGAATCTGAGCTTTAAATCCTGTATTTTGTGATTGTAAAGATGCTCTAAGAATTCCTTCCTCTACTGATTTTTGTAATGATGTTTGAATTTGTATTGTAAAATCATCAATTGTTTGTGTTAAGGTATTCAATTGATTAACCAACGCATCATTCGTTTGTTCTATCGTTAATCTATTATCTATTTCGCTTTTTACAGTAACTTCTAAATCAGCTACCTTTTGTGTTAAATCTTCAACCTGCTTAGTTAAATCTTCATTTTCTTTTCTCAAATCAGCGTTAGTATTTACCTCATCATCATATAATGGTTTTGGTACTAAATCTAAATTTGGTTTTGGAATATCTGGTCTAAGCTCTTTAACTTCAACGTTAATTGCTTTTTTAATTTCAACTTCATCGTACTTCGGCTTTACTAATTTTTTAAATGCCAACGATGATGCTACATTATTTTCATCAACAACAGTTATACCATATTCATTTCTGGCAATAGCAGCAGAGCCAGATACCTTTAATATGGTTTCTAATTCAGATTTTCTTTTTTCTTCAAGCTTTTGAGCTATTGTTTCTAATGGCGTTAATCCGTTCATTAATCTATGATTTCAAATAAGTATCTTTCATCAATTATTGTTGACCAAGTAACTCCTTGCTGGTCGATATCATCTACTCTAAATTTTATTTTATAAGTTCTATTTGTAGGATAATTATCTAAATACAGCCAAAAGTAATTTGAAGTATTATCTGCACTTATTTGTGTGTATGTACTAAATGGACAAATAACATCTCCTGTTTTATAATCTTCTATTTGATAAAAGGTTGGTATTGGTAGTACTTTAGATTGAGCGTATTCAAATGTATTACTAAATGATTTTAGTGGATACATATCTCTAGCTTTTACTCTTATTTTTGTCCTAGTATTTTGTTTATATTCTTTTTGTAAATTTAAAACAACCAATTTATATCCATCGTTAACAGAGCCGGAAGGAGTTGATAAATTCGAAGTATATGAAACATCATACCAATCAATTTCTAATTTCGGTTCGTATATAGTATTTGTTTCTTTTGAAAAGAATTTTAATAAACCATAATCAGTTGTATCGCTCTCATTTTCTAAGCTATGATGTATTATAAACCCATTATTATCAAATCCTCCGCTTGCAGAACCACTAATCCATAGTTTCGTTATACCCGTAACATCCATTCTAATATCAGCTTCTTCATAACTGAATGATTGTGATGCTTGTGAAGCAGTGTACCAAGTTCCACCTTCTGCATTTGCTGAACCTGTTGTTCCTACATTAAATACTGCCGTTCCTGCTATCGTATTATCTTGCCAGCTATCTACACCATTTCTATATTTCCAACTTACACCATTGGATGTTATGTTATCAAACTTTGTACCAGTTCCCATAGACCAGCTTTGAGAAACTGCGTTAGCATATATTGTATATTCCAAAGGAATTTCTTCGGCTTGTACAGATTTTAAATTTAAATATGCTTTCCAATTACTAGCCGTTACATTCAGATTTACTTCACTTAAAGTAGATACAATCTGACTTATTGGAAATTTAATTAGAGTTCGGCAAACTTCTTTACTATCACCATAGTATAATTTACCAACCTCCAATACTTCATCTCTGCCCGTATTTTGGTCGGGTTGTTGAAGATATACACTTGCATCAAAAGATGCTGTAAAAAATCTAATCATTATAATGCCCTACCTTTTATATCTTTATTTAAATATTTAACTTCAAATACACACGGGTCTAAAGATGGATAAATTATCTTACCCTTAGTAGCCTCATCTATATTATATTTGTTTGGTGAATAGTTACCATCTCCTCCACATAAATTATAAACTTTAACCGATGGAACACTCATTACACCTTCTACATTTGCTAATATTAATTCAATTTCTGAAATGTTTATTGGTTTATTGAATGTCCATTTATCTATTTCAAAATATGATTGTAATTCAGTTAAGCAGTTTGCGACCACTTCTCTCTTATTATAATTTGAATAACAAATTACTTCAAAATCCAAACCTACGTTTACTATGAAACCATCAATAATATTAACTGCATCGGTTAACATTCTATATTCACCTAAATAGGTTTTAAGATTTTGTTTAACTGCTTGATTTAATTGAGTTAAGTTTTTATTTTCATCGTATCCCAAAACGTACATATTAATAGCAAATGGATTATTTACTTCTGATATTGCTGTTTTCTTTTGAGAAAGATATTTAACTAATTCTTTTTGAATTTCGCTTGTAGATTTATCTTTCATACTTTCTACAACTCCAACAAATTCTGCTATATTTTTTGGGGATGCAAGAATTGATGATGGTGAGTTATTATCGATTTCACCATCAGGCGAAACATAAACTTTTGCAACACTACCATATCTTTCTGGTAAAGATAATGCTCTAACTACATAATCCTCTTTTGTTACTGCTCTATTTTGAGAACCAAACATCGCTAATGCGTTTTGCCTAACTTCCTCAATAGATTCAGCTCCTCTACCACCAACCGCAGGTTCATCGTTATTAACTGCTATCGATTCTTTCATAAATGAATATAAATTTCGGTCAGCATCTGTTGCGAATGATACCAAATCTTCTTCATATTCTATTTTAGTTATTCTATTTAATTCGTTTGAATTTATATTAGATGAAACTCCACCACCAACTAAATACTTAACAGTTAAAGTTGTATTTGTTGGTACTACTCCAAACGTATTTGTTTTTAAAAAATTTGATGGGTCTATTCCTTGGTTTAACCTATTAACAGAATTAGCCAATCCTAATCCTACATTTTTAGTATTTGGAAGAATTATTTCATCTGCCATACTAGTATCACCGCTTCCAAATTGTAAATCTAATGTATTATCAGAATTTACTTTTACAGCGAATCTATATGGAACTTTTTGTATTTCTAAAATATATGGAACTACCGATGATGAAGAACTCAATTCTCCACCATTTGATTCGGTATTAGCTCTCTCAATAAAAATACTTTCTTGTGCTAAATATGGAACTTCATACCATTTTACACTTCCATTGCCAGATGTACAAGATGATACTGCAATTATATTATCATCGGTTATTGTTACCTTTGGATATTCTTGATATGATGTAAATGCAAATGATTGTTCTTTTTCAGTAGCAGATATTGCTTTTACTTTCTTAGTTAATAGGTAGAATGTTGGTTCACCTGTAATTTGATTTCGTTCTTGTACATCAACTTCTCTATCAGTTTTTAAAGAAAAATCAACCACATCGGTTGTTCTAAAAATAATATTAGAATCAGTATTAGAAGATATTTCCATACCTTCTTTTATTCTAAGGCAATATGATTCATCTGGTACATTTGAACTACCACTACCAATGGATGGAACTTGCTGATACACAGTCAATGTTGTTACTGCCGGCGTTGATATTTTTGGTTTATATCCCATTGTTTGAGCCAATGCAACAACGTTCTTTCTTTCAGAAGCGTGTGCTAACATTGATTCCTTTAATTGTGTATCCTGATAGAAAGCCAATACATCACCGATAGCTGCCGCTTGTTCGATGAATACCATACCCGGAGATGCTTCGTTGAAATCCGAATAGGTATTTGGGAAATACGTTTTGGTATATTCGATAAGGTTTTCTTTTAATGTAGCAAAATCTTTACCAACATAATTTATGTTTCTATTACTACCGAAATTCTTATCTTTTGGTTTTATCGCCATTCTCTAATTATTTTATGTCTATTATTACTGATGCTCCTACGTTACTATTTGATTTTAATGAAAATTGTATTTCCAATTGTATTTTATTGGTATCTATATCATTATCATCATAATCAAACAAAATAGTATCTATGTTTAAATATGGTAACCACGTATTTACTGCATCTAATATAGAATTTTCAATTTTAGATTCGATATCTCCCTCTATAATTGGTTCGAATATTATTTTCCAAATATCACATCCAAATTCGGGTTGCATTAATCTTTCACCTTTTTTGGTTAGGATTAAGTTTTGTAAATTACTTTTTGCTTGATTAATAGATGTAAAGTTTACAGCAAACGCACCATTTGAATTCGATGTTTCGTTTATAGAAACTCCGAGAACTTTATAATCGTTTTCTTTTATATCCGTTACATTATATTTACCAAGCTCTATTGCCATTATTAAAATCTTTTAACTAATTCCGAATAATCTCTCGTTAACGCTTTTGCTAAAACATCCACACCGACATTATCCGTAGATGGAAGTTGGTGTGATGGCATATTTGCGTTTGAGTAACTCAATGTTTCCCAATCTTCTTCCATACTTTTTTCCGGTTGAATAGCATCTAAGATACTACCGCCTACCATTCCGTTACTCATCCCTTCTGCTCTATGAGCTGATGTAAATGGTTGTGTCATATTTAACACTTCATTTAAAATTGGATTCTTTGTAAATTCTTTTTGTGGTTTTTGTGTTGGTGTAACCTTTCTACTATTTTGTAAAGCTTGATTTGCTTTTTCAAATGGGTCAACTGCGATTGCTTCTTTTAAAGAAGGTGTTGTTGGCTTTGGCTTAGAGCTATTTAATGTAATAGCACCACTTTTAACAAGTCTAACAATTTCTTCTTTAACTTGCTGCTTTACCTCATTTTTAACAACCTCTTTAATGAGACCCAATAATACATCTGATTTTGACATAATAGATACTTTTTAATAAATATTGAAATAGAAAATTTAATTTAATCCGGCACTTTATATCCACTCCATTGTACAACGCCTGGTGCAGGTGGTGCTGGTGGTGGGTATTGTGCTAATACTGAATATATTCCCGATACAGTCATCAAATGTAGTTTTGCTGAACGTATGAATGCATCTAAAAATTGTTCGGGATTATTATTTGGTGGAACTTTGGTAGCAGTCCAACTTCCCGGTTTTAATACAACTCCCATAGTAGTTGCTATATTTTTTATAGAACCTGGAGCCGGTATCTTTGGTGGGGGCAATGGTGACATTTTTCCTCCAACCCAATATATGATAACAGCCGGTCCTACCACCTCTAAAAATGTAAGTACTTTTGCTTTTTGTGTTTGCTCTAAAAATTGAATGATTGCTTCTTGCATTAAAACGGGGTTTCCTTTCAATAGTGGTACACCATTTATTGGGTCTTTGCCTGATTTAATTGCTATATCATATGCAAACGTAAATGCTTTTGCAAAATCACTAATACTCTGATAAGAGTTGTTTTGCATTTGTGGTAATAATGTCGATTTGAATGTTTTCCAAGACATTATGATTTACTTAAAAAGTTTTTAGCAGATAGTAGCGTTTTTAACTTTGATTTGATTGAAGTAAATTGTGCTACGTTTGTTGGTCCAACCGATGATGGGCCGGCAGGTGTTAAATATTGTTGCTTTGTTATAGCATCTATTAACTCACCCATTATTTTAACTAACTCACCACCTAATACCATTTTTTGTACGGATGCACCTGCATCTCCTTCGCCTGTGTTCTTACCCAAATATACTTTACCATTATCTGAATTTAAAAATATTTGATTAGAACCTTCGGTATGGATGGTTATGTTTTTCTTATTGTGAAAGTATATTTCTTTTTCAGCATCAATTGAAAAGTTACCATCGGTTATTATGCCAGTATTACCTTTACCAAACATAATAAATTCTTTTGCTTTAGCAGATAAAACTATTCTATCTGAATTTACAAATAATTGGTCTCCTTTAAAATCGGATGAAGATGGATATTCTTTAAATCCTTTCTTTTCTTTTTTTATTTCTTCTTTGAATGGAACTTTAACTTTGTTAGATACAATGTATATAGATGTACCATCTTTATTAATATCTTCTTCTACTAGCTCACCAATTTTTTTATCATCAAACTCTGGGTTTTGTTTGTTACGAATGAATATAGATGGCGATGATGTTTTACCATCTTCTGTCAAATGAAACTCACTAAAACGAATAGTATTACCAACTCTACCACTTATAATGGTATCGCCTTCCTTTGGATTTAAAAATTTAATTTTTTCGTTTATCTTATATTTTTTAGAATCCGATTTGGTTTGTGTTGGTTTTTGATTTGGCGTTCCGGTTGCTTTTGTTTCTTGGTAATTTTTATTTTTAGATTCAGTTGTATTTTTTGATATCTCTTTTTCTTTACCAACTTGAGATGTTTTATAATCCTCTCTGTAGTTTGGGTAGTGAGTATTGGAGTAAGGAAGCCAATAATAATCTCTACCGATTTCAATTATCAAAACAGTCTCACCCAATATTGGATAAGTCATATTATTTTTATCAAATGGAAATGCGTATCCTTCGTTAATAATAGCAGATTCTCTTGCAAATTCGATAGCACCTAAAAAACGAATATCATTAGAATCAAAGTTTTTATTATCATTATATATTTTTATATAATCTTTTTCTTTGTCTAATTCTTTATCAGATTTAAGATATACTTTGGTTACTACCGCTAGATATGAGTGTATAACGGATGATGTACCGCCTTCGTTGTTTGATGTTGGTTCGTTTGCCATTTTTATATTTTAGATTTTAATTCATCTAATTCTAATTTGATATCATCCAATTTTTCTTCATTTTTCTTTTCTACTTCATTAATAGTTTCTTCCATATCTTGTAGTAGTTGAGCCTTTTCATTTTCACTTAACCAACCATCTTCCCCAATACCTTTAGCTTCAGCAGCTGCTAATCTTTGTGCGATTGTTGCCAGTTTAATTAAATGGTCATCGTTCTTAACCGATACTTCGATTAGGTCTTTTATAATTGGAGCAATAACAGTTGCTTCACCAACGTTTTTAATTAATTTACGAAGTGATTCAATCAAATCGGAAATGTTTTTCTTTTTGTTTTGTTGGTTTTCGTATATATCCTTAAACAATGATGATAGGTTTTTCCCATCAAACAATTGAAATTCTGATGCCATAATTTGTCTTTTATCTACTAATAATTATTTACTTATCAAATAATTACCCAATACCAAATAATCCATATCGGAATTTAGGAATGTCCAAATAGCTTTTTGTGGGTCATTAGTCATTGTGTGTCCTCTTAAATTAAAGGATGTATTTAATAATATTGGTGTACCACTAACTTTCTTAAATTCTTTTAACAAGGTGTGATATAGTTTATTTTGTTTTTTAGTAACAGTATGTATTCTAGCTGAACCATCAACGTGAGTTACTGATGGAATAGATTTATAGTTAGTTACTTTAACTACTTGATTCATATATGGAACTTCTCCTTCCGATGTAAAATATTTTGCATATTCCTCTACCACAACGGATGGTGCAAAAGGTCTAAACAATTCCCTCTTTTTTACAACTCTATTTATCCTATCTCTAACATCTGGCAAATGTGGATTAGCTAATATAGAACGATTACCCAATGCTCTAGCACCAAATTCAGTTCTACCTTGAAACCATCCAACTACTGCCCCATCGTTTATTAATTTTGCAACATTTTGACACAACATTTTTGTATCATCATAAAACATTGCTTTATTTGTAACTTTTTCTTTAAGTATAATATTTGTAAATTGTTGATTAGTCCACTCCGGTCCTAAGTATGGAGATTGATTATCGCCACCTTTTACTTTTGGGTTATCCAATGTGTTGTGCCAATGATATAAACAAGCACCAATCGCAGAACCTGCATCCGATGGTGCAAATGGAATCCATAAATTACCAACGGGTGCATGCTTTTGTATTTTTCCATTAGCAGTGCCATTATATGCTGAACCCCCTCCTAATACTAAATTAGATGTATTGGATTGCTGCATACAATTATTTGTAAAATAATAAAAACAGCTCTCATACCATTTTTGTAATGCAGCTGCCAAATCCATATGATGTTGTTCTATTTTAGATTCAGGCTCACGTGGTTCGATTCCAATAAGATTTACCAACTTATATGTGTACATATCGGTATTTGAGTATTTCCAAGTAAAATACTTTTGTTCAATCTCTATACTACCACGAACATCAAATTTTGAAATTTTATCAAATACGTGTTTGTATTTCATCGGGTCACCATATGGTGCCAATCCCATAACCTTATATTCCCCATTATTTGGTTTGAATCCTAAGTATGCAGTTATAGTTGAATAAACTAACCCCAATGAGTTTGGAAATTTTAGGGATGATATTTCTTCAAATGTATTATTCTTACATCTTACTGCCAATGCAGTTTCCCATTCACCAACACCATCAACCGAAATACCTACACAATCATCGAATGGAGATGTGTAATATGAAAAAGCTAAGTGAGAATGATGATGTTTTACATATTCTACTTTGCCTGTAAAGTTTAATTTTTTAGCTAGATACACACTTAAATTACCTTCGGTTTCTTCAAATTCTTTTTTGAATTGTTTCCAAATCTTACGATTTTTCCACCAATGTTTACCTACAGTGTTTTTTACTCTATCATATTTTAAGTTGGGTTCTTCATACCAACAAATAGTATCTATATCAGATATTGTTTTATTTGAATATTGTAAAACCCATTTAATCGCTTGTTTTGGAAATGAATTATCGTGCTTTATGCCAGATAGTTTTTCTTCTTCGATAGCTGCTATTACCTTACCATTTTCAAATAAACAAACGGCTGAATCGTGGTAAAATGCGGAAATACCTAATGAAACCATAATATTTAAATTTTTATATCACCTTCCCTATCAAATTCATTATAAAGTGCCATTTGTTTTTCTTTCATTTTGTTGACAACCTTAGTAATGTAATGAGTAGGATACCCTGTCATTTCTCTAATAAGTAGGTATAATGATTTTTTGTTGAAACTTTCTATATAGTTTGCTCTTCTGAATAATTCTAACACCGCATCTGCAATCTGAATATCTCTTTTCTTTTGAAAGAAGTTTTCTAAATGTACATCCCAGTATTGTAACATTCTATCGTTGAATGTTCTATGTTCTTCGTTACGAACTTCTTCTGCCCAATTATTTTCAGTATCCCAATTATCAGGCAAAGATGACATTACATCAGTATCTTTATATCTTTTATAATTTGAATTGTTATTTAAGATAAGATAGTTTCTTGCAACAATAGTAAAATAAGAGAATGCCTTTCCCTTACCCTCTTGGTACATATGAATCTTTTCAACCATAAATGCAACAACTTCCGCCATTACATCTTGTGGGTCATCATCAAAGTAACTAAATTTCCATTTATTGTAAACTATTTCTGCAAGTTTATCAAATGACATTTGAATTCTATCTTTGTATAGTTTATTCTTTATAGTTTGGTCATCCGTTTTATTGTATGCAATAATTGCATCTTCTGTATCTTTTGTGAAATATACTCTGGGTACTCTTTTTCTAGGCATTTTTTAGAATTGTTTGAATTGGGTGAGGATATCCTTTATTTGTGTAAACAAAGAACCTACTTCATCATCCTTCTCAAACATTTGCTTAGAATCTATTCTACGCAAAGTCTCCAGTAATGTTTGGTTATTTAACTCTTGCTGGTCTATAAAATCTTCATATCTTTCTACTTTAGATAATAAATTATAAACCGCATATACTAACGAAAGTATGATAAAAACTAATATTAAAATTACATATTCCATATTATACTACTTCATATCCTTTTAAAAAATAATTGTTTGCTTTTTTGTATTTCACTTCAACAAAATCACCATTTGGTGCTTTCATAACAATCTTATCATTTCTACCATAAGATTGCTTTTTAGTAATCGTTGTTGAATATATTCTATCTTTAATGGTAATACCATCCAAATGGTCAATTTCGTGTTGTACAACGACGGTTTTCATTGTACCTTCTGATACTTGTCCTTCTAATTTTCTATCTTCTTCTGGCGTAATTTCGAATCGTAATTCACCTAAGTTATCAGTTTGTACAACTACATATGTAGAACGTAATGTTCTAACGGGCTTTTTAATTGTATCTGGCATAGATAAACATCCTTCATAAAAGATAAAACCTTCATTAGAACGTTCTGTGATAACAGGGTTTAAAAGAAATAGTTCAACATCATTAAATTTAATGACACACGCTCTTTTATTTACTCCAATTTGATTAGCCGATAACCCTACACCCCCCATTCCTTTTAATGCTGCAAATAGTGTATCTCTTAGTATATCGACTTCTAATTGATTTAATTCTGATTTAGGTACTGGATGTTTTAAGTACTTAGTAAAATCGGAACTAATCATTCCATTTTGTTTTTTGTCTGTAATTAATTTCATATTACTTATTTTGTTAGTATAATGTATCCAATTGTTAATATTAATCCAACAATTGCATAAAAAGATGCATCTTTTGAAAATTTAATTTGTTCTGGTCTTTTTCCTTGATTTTCCATAATTATTTATCTTTTTTTAATCCGAATTTACTCCAACTATACCACATTCTTTCGTGTAGAAAGTATATAAATGGTTTGAATAAAAGTTCTCCTAATCCTACCATTCCTGCCCATTTTATGGGCAATCCAGCGGCAACAGTTAATCCAATTGTTGTTAGTGTTCCAAATATTCTATAAGTTATAGCTTTAGCTATGTGTCGTTTTACCAGTGGCATCTATTTCTCCTTTTCTAATTTTAGTTCCGCTTATTTCAGCAATTTCGTTTGGTGGTTCGTGATATATTACTTCATATCCAACTCCTCTACCATAGTTTACCGATTCAATATCGGGAATAATTGATACAAATAATTTATCCCAATTTTGTTGAAAGAATGGTTCATTTTGTAACATTGTTAAAACTTCTTGTGCTGATTTAGGATTGTTCTCATCTTTCTGAACATCTCTAATTGCAACCCAAACATTCTTTCCTTTATCCATTTGTTGGCGGATTAACCATTCATGTCCATTATGCCAATTCTGCCATCTTCCTATGAACAATGCGTACTTTTTCATTTAATTCTTTTTTTAAATAAGGTAATATAGCTAACTCTTTTGCTTTTGCTTCTACCATAACATCCAAATCTAATCCGTAGGTATTTGGTAATGCGTTAATATAAAGTGAGTGAGCTTGTGGTTTTTCTTTTGGATTATTTTCGTGTAATGCTTTTGATTCGGAATAATGAACCTCTTGCTTAATGTTTTTAGGCCAAGTAGTTGCTGCAAGTTTAAGTGCTTGCTCTTCCGATAAATCGCCTGTACAAAATTGGTGATGATGATAGTCGAATACGATTGGAATACCAATTTTTTCGTAAATATACATTAAGTCTTTAACGCTATACATAGAAGCCTTATCATCATTCTCAATTGTAAGCCTACTTTGAACTGATTTAGAGAGTCTTTGGAAGTTTTTGATAAATCTATCCATTGCTGCTTTTTTATCTCCGTAAACACCATTACAATGGATATTAATGTTATTGTATGGAGTTTTAGATAATCCCATCATATCAAAAACCTTACCATGTAATTCTAAATCAGCGATAGTTTTTTCTACAACCGATTCCGATGGTGAAACCAATACATTAAATGGACCTGGGTGTGAATTAATACGCATATTCCAAAATTTAGCGTAATCACCTGCTTTTTTCAACTCTGATTTGATTTCTTTGTAATCTTTTAGTTGAGTAATATCAATATTATCACCCCAAGGGATAAGAGCAGATGATAAACGAAATAAACTAATACCATTTAATCTATTCCATTCTAATATTCGAATAACATCTTTTGCATTGAGTAATGCGAGTTCGGATACATAATCCAAACCTTTCTCATTGAAAGTACGTTTAACCATAGTACGATTTGTGGTAACTTTTTTACCCATCGTCATATTAATACATGCGTAACCTAAATTCATATTTTAAAGTTTAATAGTTTTACCAAATATAAACAAAAAATATGAAAAAACCAAATATTTTAATATGTTTTTATGTTTTCCTCTCTCTCTCTTTCTTCCTTAGCGTATTTATCGGCTTCTCTACGAGAACCTCCTTTGTTTGAAATCCAATAATTAACCGCTTTTGGATTATTTATCCATAATGCTTTTTTAGCCCATGGAAATTCGGGATGCATATATTCTTCCCATTGTAAATTGGGCAATTGTTCTTCTTTTTGTAGAATATTTTCTACTATAACCGGAATTTCTTCTTTAATTGGTGATTTTTTTCCACTATCACCATAAACTTCGTAATTTTTGTAATTTTCTTCCATCAAGTCATCCAAATTATCGTATAATCCTAATTTTTGGTCATTTTCCATCATTTTTGTTAAAATACGTCTTTGCTTACCCTTTTTATCTTCAATTAATCCATTAAAAGCGATAATTAACGCAACTGCTAACGGGTCAAACACAATTACAATCAAAAATATGAAGAATTTTACAACATTTTTCAATTCCATACCAAATGCTTCAGCAACAAAACGAAATCCACCTACTTCTTTTTCTAAATCTAAATTAGAAATCTTAATTTCGTTGATTTTTTCGGTTTCCTGAGCATTTTCGGTTTGTAAATCGGAAATTTTATCGTTAATTTTAGCAATTTCCTTATCTCTATTATCGATTGAACGAATAAGACGAGAATTTACCTTACCACCATCCAATATTTTACCTTGATTGGTGTTAAATTCCGTAATTTGAGTAGAAAGTTGGGTAATTTGAGCCGTATTTTGGTCAATTTTAGTTTGATGTACTGCTACTTCTCTATCTACTTGCTGTAATTGTAGTGATTGTGCTTGAAAAGCGTTTGAAAGGTATCCAAAAATACCGGCTGAAGTGATTAACATTAATACTGCAACCGATGTAGTTAAATACCATTTATTAAATCCACCAATTTCATCCCATTTTTGCTTTAAGTATGTAGCAGCAACTAATTTTGCCAGTTCCAATGCAGAAGCCATTATCATTACTGATAAGGAAGCACCTGCAAATAGTACACCTAACCCCGTTACGGAGAAATAAGCCGCACATCCAGCTATGATTAGTGCGGAAACACCTACTAAAATTTTAAGCCAATTCATTATCGTTCTATACTAATGATTTCTGAAATACGTTCAGTAACCTCTTTTGTATCTTTAATAAGTTGATTAACTTCTGCTTGAGATAATCGCATAGAACCATTCGAAACGTTTTCGATGATTCTAATTTTAGCGTTTAAAACGTCTAATAAGTTTATTACTTTTTCTTTGTAAATCATAATAATAAGTATTTTCAAATAAAAAAAGGTGGTAAGCAACACCTACCACCTTTCGAAAATTATGTTTATATTTCGTTATTTTGGGATTCTATCACTGTACTCATATGGTCTGCCCAATGCATTATATAAGGGATTTTATACTTCATTCTTTTACTAATATCAAACACCTTTAAATATTTCATGTTATCTTCATCGTATAATCCATCGGTTAATTTCATACCAAAATATTCAGCTTCTGAAAAAGTTATACCATATTGTTGTAAAACAAATATAGTTCTATCAGTATGAGTCATATGATGTAATTCTGGGTTAGCAGTATATACTTTACCCTGATTCTTAATGTGCCAATCCGAAGGATTTGGTGTATAGTATGGTTTACCCTTAGTTCCTAGCTTTCCTAAATCGTGATGTAATGCTACGAATATTAATTCTTCATCTGTAAAATCTACTTTACCACCTAACTGAATAAATAATTCTTTAACTTTAAGTGAATTTTTACAAACATTAAAAATATGGTCTATGTAACCACCCGTATAACAGTTATGATATCCGGCATTACCACTAGCTGGAGCAATTGCAAGATTTGGTCCTAATTCTTCTTCGGAATACATAAAAAGAAGTTTTTCTAACCTATCCCCTGTAAAATACTTTTTGATAACGGCAATAAACTTCTCGTAATTGTCTTTCAGTTCCTTTTCTGTCTTTTGTTTCATACTTTGATTTTTTAAGTTTTATTTTAATCTTTTAGTGCTTCTGTGCTGTCTGCTATATAGTAATAATAAAAAGATACCTCAAATATACAAAAATTTTTTCAAATTTCCAAATTAATATAGGTCTTTTTTCGTTAAAATTTTATAAAGTATCTCAACTTCCTCTTCTGTGGTTAATTCTGGCATATCTTCATCAAATAGCCGCATAGTATATAGTGTGATTCCCTCCTCCGACTCGAATTCAGTAGATTCCGATGACCATAATGATGGTATAGATTCCAAATTATTCTCTAATTCTTGCTGTGATACATCGATGAGGGGTATGATGTAATAATGGAATGTATCCTCTAAGGATTCATCTTTGACTTCTATTTTGATGCACGGATTCCACTTTGTGAAACTAACGTCTGTTATTGGAGTTTCTGGTACTATAATCATACTCAAATGTAACAATTTTTTTTTAAAAAACCAAATTTAAATTATGCTAAATTTTGATTGTTTTTTGGAAAACCAAACTATAAGTACATCTCTAACGCCCGTTATAATCGGTTTAACTTCGTGCAAATCTTTTCCACCATTAAAAATAACATATTCTCTATTTTTGTTTAAATTTATCTTTTCATCATTTATATACATATCGCCGCCTGTAAACTCATCTGATAAAATTAAACTTATTGTTTTATGTGTAGTGAACCTATCTTTATGTGCTTTTGCAAAGCCAGAAACACCATATAATAATCTATGAATCATATATAAATTCTCTAAGGGTTCTTCGAACTTTTGACAAATGAATTCGTTCAAATTTTTATTTTGTAAAGAATAAATAAAAGATTTTTCAGTAAACAAAGCTACACTATCATCTTTTTTATTTATAGTAGTATAATATAATTGTGGATGTGCTGATTTTATGAATTTCAACTCATAGTTTGTAAGAATTGGTGTTTTTTCTAATTCTGATTTTAAAAAGTAAAACTCATCAATTGATAGTATCATAATATTTTGTTTACTTTTCTATTGTATGGTATTATATCATCTTTTATACCTAATAAATAATATAATTTTTCATAAAAGCAATAACATCCATGCCAACCAGGATGCCAATCTGTTTTTTCACCTCCTTCATCTGCTATGGATGTTACTTTTATCAATTCAACAAAATCTGAAGTCATTTTATGAAAATCATCGCTCCATGTTACAAATACGGGATTATATTCTTCATAAAATGTTTTTAATTTTTTAATAAAAAATATTTCATTATTTCTAACACCATTTAACCAATATTCTGTTTCTGATATCCTCAATTCTAAAAGTTTTTTAGCAAATGATTTATCTTTATACCATTCCCAATTCAAATATTTTACATTATGATTTGTTTCTCTTTCACCAAAATATCTTCTTGGAAATCTACCTGGCGCAGTAAAAACTATTACAATTCTATCGCCATCTTTATATTTTGGAATACTACCCGTTTGATATATTATGGAATGATTATCAGAACCATATTTACCTAATTTAATAACATTATAATGATTGGATAAATAATCTATCCAATGTGTTTCTGGTAAATCCCAATCTACAAAACTATCACCACACACATAAAGATTTGCCTTCATATAATTAAATGATAGATTTTTTAGATTCCAATAAATCGTGCATATTATGAAACACATATGGGTTTGTAGCAACCTTTTTCAACTCATTTAAAAATTCTTTATGCTCTGGATGATTACTATCCCATATTTTTAACAACTCAAACATATGTGAATCAAACGTTCCCCAATTATTTATTTTTCCAAAAAATACTTTTGTTTTTTGTTTAAAAATGGATTGCATTATTTCTAAAAACAAAGCCATTTCTTTATAGTTTGATTGTTGAACAACGAATGATGTTTTTACTTTTCTTAATGTGAGTATTGTGCTTATAAATTTTAAATTAGATAATAAATTATCCCAATTACCACCTAATCTAGTTATATTTTCGTATGTATTTTGAGTAGCAGCATCAATACTAATTTCGCAAGTAGTAACATAATTATGTATGTTCGGCATAGAATCCCACATCTCTTTATTCCATAAACTCGCATTAGTATGAATATGTATATTCTTTAATTTTGGATATTTTGTTGGATTAAAGTTTCTTAGAAAATTCCTATAAGATACCGATGCAAATGGGTCTGCTGTGCCCGAACAATAAATAGTTTCGATGGATTCTGAAAAAGTTTCTTCCATCTCATCTATCTTTAGATTAATGCTTTTTATTTCATTTGTATTTGCTACTATCATATCCACTCTACACGATGGACATTTGTAATTGCAGGTTCTATCAAATGACATTTGTAAAATTTTAGGACCTGATTCCATATAAAAGTTATCTGAATCTATATGTTTCTTAATATTTTCAGATACATTATTTATATGTTGTATTGGGCCTGATGATTGTAGATTAAAATTTATTAATTGCGCTAAAAATGGACACTGTGTTTTATCACAATGTTTGTATGAACCATTCGATACTGATTTTCGTATCTCTATTGCTTCATCGGAATTCCATAAATCTTTTAGTGGTACTTTGTTTGGTAACTCTTTTAATAACCAACTTGCGCAACACATATAGTTTTTCTTATCCATTATTTCTAATGCCTCAAATGGAACACTACATATGTAATTTTTTAAATCAACCATTAAATTAATTTATTAGTTATTGATATTCTTAATCTATCTGATGAATTACTATCAAAAATATCTTCATAATATGTAATTGGTATTTTAGCAATTTCCGATAGGTATTTAATTTCTTCATTCCAATTTAATATATCAGATGTACACAAATTTATTATTTCTTGCGGTGGCTCTTTATAAACATATGGATTATTAGAATTATATCCTTTTTTTGAAAAATAAGTTTGATATGAGTGTGACTCTATTAACTCTTTTAGATTTCTTCTATTAAGAAGTATAACCTCATCAAATTTACTAATAAGTTCTAAATTATTTTTATGATGACATATTATTGTTTTAACAACGGAATTATCTTCATTATTATAAATAACTCTATTAGTCCCATCAAATGGTTCAAAAAATGGTTTTAAATTCTTCTCGTTAGCTATTTTGTACAATAAAGATGTAGAGCCTGTTCTAGGTAAAGAAATTATTAGTATCTTCATAATAATTTTTTCTTTGTATCTAATTTATAATAATTAAAATCACTATCATTCATCCATATGTTTAACGCACATCTTAATCCTGTATATACAGGCATAACTCCGTGATAAATTTTATTACCCTCAAAAGTAATACCTTCTCCCAAAGATAATTTTATTTTTACATCAGCATCGTTTAAACTACACTGCTTTTCTGATAGTACAAATCTTCCATCTTCAAAATTATCACTCAAACAAATAACAGTGGTATAATTAGATGTACTATCTAAGTGTAAATCTAAACGTCTTGAATCATAATATTTTGTTAGACTAACATTTATATTTCTTACATTAAATAATTCAAATTTTTCTACTTCTAATATTTTTTCTAAAATATATTTTTTAAATGATTCATCATACACACGCCTACAATCCCAAACTTCATTTGGATTATAATTGAAAGATTCACCTTCTTTCATACAAAAATCTATTATATCATCACATTCTTTCTTTTTAAAAAAAGTGTTTATTGCATATTTCATATTATTCTATTTTCTATTTCGTTTGTATTATAGTATAATATATCTTTTTCTAAAATATAATCATATAACATATTTGCAATTAGTTCATATCCAATTTTATTAGGATGCTTACCTGTAATATTATCACTCCATAGGTTTCCATCTTCCCAAACATCTTTTCTATTTTTACTTATCAAAAAGTTTTTTATCGTTTTATCCGATAATCCCCAATAGTGGTTTGTTTTTATTAAATTTGTTTTATCAACCTCTTTTATTATTTCTTTTTTTATCATCAAATCAAACGCATCGCAAAAAACATAACGAATACCAATTCTATCAAACATATATTGGATATATAAAATATAATTTTGATTTATAATATCATAATACGTTTCTGAAAATAGATTATCTATAAAATATTCTTTGTATTCTTTTTTTAAGGATGATTGATTATCGGATTTAGTAAAATGTGTTTTATCTAATATAAATCCATATATGTGTTTTTTTCTTATAGAAGTCTCTCCCCAAAAGTGCCAAGGATTATTTGATGGAAAAAATGGTACATTATCTCTCAAAGATGAACTCCACATAACTACAACAATATCATCTTTTTTAATTATGTTATTGTGTATAGCGTGACAAGTTGCATCAAATATAACCTTATTTGATGCACCACCCATTCCAAAGTTTTGGAATTCTATTTTCAATAAATCAGATAGATATTTTGGCCAGCAGTATTTTTGCCTAATTTTAGTTTTTTCTTCTGGACTGTTTGTTGTAAATTCTTCTCCTAAATCTCCACCAACGCCTTCTGTCCAACTATCCCCAAATGTAAACAATTTCATAACTCATAAATTAGAATTATGATAAATGCTTTTCCTTAATTTTATTTACAATTAATTGAAAAGCTGCCGCAATCTTAACTTTGGTATCTACAGTTAAAGGACTTACAATTGATTTAATTGTTGTTGCCGGTCTTTCTACTCTATTATTTTGTGACATATTAATTATTATTTATATTTTTTTATTTTAATTAAAGTTTTGGGGGAAGGCCTTGGTCACACGTTGGACAACCACCATCACAACACCAATGCCCGCATGGGTTATAACAACACCAACATGCGTTGTGCATCAATCCAAACAATCCATCGCCAATATCAACTAAGAAAATATCCGATGGTTCATAATCTAATTGATATATTGTTTTTTGTGCATGTACCATTTCTAAATTAGTTATCTCAACAGTTTCTAATTCATTTGTAGAATTATTTCTTACAACTAATTTATCGCCAACAACCATATTGTTCACTCTATCCCATCTAGTAGATAATGAATTAACTTCTTCAAAGTAATAGGTTGCAGATGGAGCATCATCCCACATTAAACCATTTTCTAATGTAATTCTTATGTATATTGTATCAACAGATGCGGATTGCATTCCCACAAGCGAAGAGGAAACTTCAGTAAGCGTTTCAATTGTTTTTGCTAATGTACCATCCCATCCAAAAGCAGTTATATCTTCTGCATCATTTGGTGACCTTCCATCTAAATCGGTAAAATCTAATGATTTAATAAAAGAACCTAACTGAATAGTGTCTACATCAGCCAATGTACCATCGTATGATAAAATTTGTGTTTCATCATCTACGTGGAAATCTATTTTAGATGTATTATATAATTGTTTATTAATGTATTTATATCTCGTTTTTTGATTGTACTTTTTAGTATTTTCTACAAATTCGTTAACCGAAAAAGTTAATGGTATAATTGTTGTTTGGGTATATCCTCCCATATTAATAACATCAAGCTCACCACCATATATAATATCAATACTTCTTATTACAGACCATCTACCATCTACTATATTTTCCTCATCATATATAAACTCTTGCAATAAATAATCAGAAGGAATAGATTGTTTTAATGTATCCAATTCTTCCTGAGTACCTAACTCATAAAGTTCTGGATAAGAAGTTATATCATAGGTTGGGATTTTAGCTTTTACAACATAGTTTGGATGATTTGGGTTGTTCAAATCTACAACAGATATTTCATCAACACCCAAAACTTCATCATTAAAAAATGTTTTAGGAACTATACCAGAACCACTCATAAGATTAATAAATTCGTACTTATTAGCACAATATGTATCATCAACTAATGCGGTTGTATCAAATGCTTGTCTTAAAATAAATTTGTTTGGTGCATCTTCTATGTAAGGTACGGTAACAGAGTTTTGAGGTACTACATAATTGTGATATGTTATATTGTTCTCTAAACATTTTTCTTTTAACTTATCTTCAAATACAAAAGAACTAGCGTTTGTTGGTAAAAAGCTACTTCCAGCGGTATAGATAAAGTGCAATTCTTCTATGTTATTAGAATTTAATACCTCAAAAAGAGCATCATAATCTAATAAATTAGCACCATCATTGAATATAGTAGTGTTTGTATTTATTTCTATAACCTGTACATCGTTTCCCTTTTGTAATAGGTCAGTGCCAATAATAGTTCCTTTCATATCTTTATTTAATGTTTATTATAAATATCCAATTTCTATAAAAAAGTTTTTTTATCCTTTAATTTAAAACCTATACTATTCTTTTTATCAGGCTCATTCCAATATCCCATAGGACATGGGTTTACTTCTTGAGAAAATATTTTTGCTTTTAACGGGCATCCACATTTCCCACAAACAGCTGACCATTGTTTCTTTTCAAAGATTTCTTTTTTAAACGGACATTTAATACATACATCTAAACGGTCTTTAGCAACTTTAGATTGGAATGGAGTTGGTCTTGCTGCGGTTTGCCAAGCTACAAATATTTCTTTAAAATTAATCATATTAAAGATTTGATATTTTTTGGGCTATCATAATTTTTATAAATAGAATCATATTTTTTTCTAAAATATTCATCATTTATAATAGTACATTCAAAATGTTGACTTGAATTTGTTTTCTCTAATTTAAAATCAAATTCTAATTTTTTAGAAACCCATTCTTCTAATTCATTCAATTTTTTTATATCAAACCAAATTATTGATTTATCGTGGTTGTGATAATGTGAAGTTGGACTCATCATTATATATATCATAGCAGTTACATATGGTACTGTTTTAGGAACACCATTCCTTTTAAAAAACTTATTAATAGCTGGATATTTAGTATCATTGGAAGATAAATCTAATTCGGTATATGATAGTAAATCATCTGTCGTAAGTGATTTAAATATTTCGAATGTTTCCATCTCACCAACCCTATACAATTCATCTATTATGTGTTTCCATAAAGATATATACCTATCGTATGGATTACGTTTAACAGCAATAACAGGAACATCTTTTCCAAACTTTTTCTTTAAATTAAATAACCTTTCGTGTGAATGTGTTAAACTATCTGCTATTATCTCATTATTAGCATTCTTATCTATTTTAGGAGGATTTAATGTATGAAATATATCATCATAGTATTTAATATCCAATCCATATTTAAGACAAGCTATGTGGAAAGATGTTGATGCGCATCTTGGTAAATTTAGATAAATGAATTTATTTTCTATTAACATTATAATAAAGATTTACTTTTTTCTTTTGCAACAAAATTAAAATTTATTATGTATCTATCGTTTGTTTTAGGATAAGAACCATGGTGATGTAACGCTCCATTAAAAACCACTACCCTACCCTGTTTTGGTTCAATACTTTTTGTTAAAGTTAATTTAGAATAATCAATATCGTTGTATCTATATTTAGAATTTATTTCAACATTATTACCATCAATATTATCATATATAAATGTATTTCCTGTGGTATCGTTAATATAATAAACCATTGCTATATGTTGTATATCACTATCTACATGCATTAAATCTTTAACATCATATTCAAATCCTAATGGTTTTGTCCAATTTATTTTGTATCTATAATTTTCAATAAACTTTAGATTTAATTTTTGAACTGCATTATATTGTATTTTGGTTATTAACGTATCTATCTGATGATTATTTAATCTAATTTTTGGTAAAACGTTTGCTGGATAAAATTTATCATCTTTGTTACCATACTTTCCCGTTATATTTTTTTCAAAAGTCCATTCCATGTTTGTTGTTTTGACAAACTGAAGCATTTCATCTTGTTCTTCGTTAGTTATTATATCATCAAAAACATATATTTTTTCAATCATATTAAGCTTTTGTTTAATTTAGAAAAATCCATTCTTATACTGCCAGCTAAAACAACTCTATCTTTTGTAGAATTGGGAGAATAATTTGGTACGTGAGGTAAATCTCCTTTCATAATTAATATATCACCCTCATCTGGTAGTATTGAAAATACCGATTTATCAACATCTTCCATAAATAATACAGCATCATCTCCCAATAAATTATCTGGCATTTGTATGTAACAAACAAATGTATAAAGTGGAGGCGGTAATTTATTTAATATATTTAATTCAACGTGGTTATGAAATACTAACGAACCATTTGTTTTATAATTTTTTTGTACCGGATTTTGTGCTCTAACAACGTTTACCCAAACATCTGTTTTTATTTCATTAAATTTTTGATTGTGTATATCGATACATGCGTTTATTCCACTACACATAATTGAATCTAATTCTTTTTTTATTTCTATATCAACATAACCATTGTATTTTAGTCCGTTATTTATATAGTAAGCATAACCATCTGTGTTTACTTTTGGTTTATTTTTTATAAGTTCTTCGCACTCTGATAATATTTTATCTTTATTTGATACATCAAATTTAGATTTCCATATGGATAATGTAGGACTAAATTCTATTTCTTTTATGTTGTTCATATAAGAGTCTTTTCTTTCTTTAAAAAGTTATTGTAGAAAATGTGCTTATATTGCTCTTTTGTAAATGTTATAGTATCGTTATCTATTCCAAACGTATATGATATTGGTATGTTACCACTATTTAATGTAGAGTATATGCTTTCTAGCAATTCGGGCAATTTTTTATTCTGATATGTTTTCCAAAACATAGTATCGGTTCTACTACAATTATAATGATGTCTTAGAAAAAGCATGTTTTGATAATTACATTTCCTTATTTTATGATTGTATGTATCTTTATTTGAATAATCAAATATATCAGAGGGTAATCGTCTTAACTGAAATATAATTGTCATTATAGATGTTGCTTCTAATGGTTCTAAAAACCCACTAGATAATCCGATAGCAATAGAATTTTCTACCCACACATCTTCATACGAACCGGCATTAAATTTTATTTTTTTGTTTATTTGTATATCTTTATCCTTATATAATCTTTCGATTTCTTTTTTAATAAATTCATCATCTATTATTGTATCATTATAAAGATATCCACATCCCCATCTATTTTGTAAAGGTATTTTCCACATCCAACCCCATTCAATCGCTTGTGCAATTGTTCGTTGCTTTATATCATTGGTTGGTTCGTTTATGAAAAAGGGGATAGCTGAATTTACTAATAGTTCATCTTCATATGAATTCCACTTTGAATTATATAAATTACCAATTACTAATCTATGAAAGCCGGAACAATCGATAACAAAATCAACTTCTATTTCATTTCCACTTTTTAGAAGTATTTTACTTATTTGGTTATTGGTTTGTACAAAATTCAATACTTCATCATCTATATGAGCAACACCCTTATCTATACTTTTATCTTTTAAATATTCAGCAAACAATCTAGCATTAAAATGATATGAATATAAATCATTTTCTAATCCATCATACCCAAACCCATGTACAAAAGAATGCGTTTTGTTATTATGCCAACCATCAAATATGATTCCGTATTTTTTTGTGCCATTTACTTTTTCTAAAAATTCATCTTCATCGAACCCAAAATCATCTATTAATAATGAACGTAGATTTGGAGTACCACCTTCGCCGGCGCCCAATATTCCAATAGAAGTACTTTCAATTAATGATATGCTATATTTTGGATACTTTTTTTTAAAAAAGAAAGCACTTAACCAACCCGCAGTTCCACCACCAACTATTACAATGTTCTTCATTATATGAGTGTTTTTTTAAAATTATCTAATTTTCTAAGAGATACCCAATTAACCAAAGAATATCTTACACCATTGGTAACTGGCATTACCCTATGTCTTATATTTGAATAAAATATATACATTGTACCAATACCTTTATCTAATTGAATAGTATTATCCCCACTCTCATCTTTTAATTGTAGGTAACCACCATCATATACATCATTTAGTTGTATTACAATAGAGCAGAATCTATCTTTATACAAATCATCTGTTGGAGATGAATCGGTATGCCAATCATAATACTCACCGACTTTATATTCGGTAAATTGATATGGTCCTAATCCTGTTACTTCAAATCCTTTTATTTGTATGAGATTCTTTAATAAATTCTTAAGCCTTTCATCTATTACTTCTATCCCATTAATAAATGCTACGGATGATTTCCGTTTATCAGTAACCTTATTACCAGCTACTTCAGCTGGCTTTAAGTTTAATTCTGCTTTATATTTTAGTAAGATATCAGAACATTCCTCATTACTAAGAAAGTTTTTAATTGTGTGCAATCTATCCATATTATAACTTATTTTTTATAGAATGTAACTTAGCACATTCTTCATACATTTCTAATTCGGTTAATCTACCCATCAACCAATTACCCATAGATTTAAAATCCTCTCGTTTAAGAGTTATATAAGCGGGCATAGACTTATACTTAATCAATATTATCTCCTTACACTTTCTATTGGATTTCCAATTATCTAACTTATCAACTAATTCTGAAAGATTTTGTTTAGTCGGATTAGCTTTTGGAAGATATGATTTCCAATCCATAGATATCCATCCTTTTTCTAACTTCTCTAAGACTGTAATATTCATAACCTACAATATACTAATAATTATTAACTTTTACAAATTTATTTTTTGGGGTGGGGGTAGGGGGAACGAGTCGTTTTTTAAAGAAAATTTTTGTTATCCCTATTGATAGTTACACTTTAATCACCTTTTCCTCGTCTTTAACGCTCTTTGTATCCACCATAGGGGAAAACGTACCATAAAGTATAAACCAACCAATACTGCCACTCCTATTATCAATGGTAATAGGGTTATCATAGTAGCGATATCTCCGAATCTTTTCATACTATTTTATTATATATCAATTCCTTTCGCTTTTAATCTACTTAGGAGCGATGCGTTTGTATTCGTTAGGTTTTGTTGTGCTTGGAGTAATTGCCTTCTTAATTCCGATTGAGCGGCCGTATCGCCCGCTTGAGCAGTTTTAATAGTGTTCTCCGTTTGGTCAATCTTCTTTTGTAAATCCGTTTGAGCCTGCTCTACCTTTTGCGCCAAATCATCTGCTTTAGCTTGGGCGGCATCGGATTGAGATGTGGATACGAGGGGTTGCTTATCTACTACGGTAGACGATTTGCTCACCACTTGAACGGATATATCATCTCCCGAATCTGCGGAAGCAAGAATAGTATATTTAGTTGTTGAGGTAGGTGTAATCTTCCCAAAGTAGAATATATCCTTAATAGATTGAAAATCGGAATTCAATTGTGCTAACCTATCGTTAATTATCTTAATGTTATTAGCCAGTTTATCTTCAGGTACTCTCGCATCCTTATCTAATGGCTCTACGGGTATGGCAGTTATGGAGTAATCTGCGGAAAGATTTAAATCAAATACCTTATATGTATCTAATGGTTTTGCAGCATTAGGGGATAATGTCCATATAATCTGATTGATTAAGCCTGATAGGTTCTCTCCATTAATTTCCCACTCTACATCCTTAACGCCTGAAAAAGGAATCTTACCTTTTTGTTTCTCTATCTCCTCTAATATCTTTAGAGTATCTATTGGTATAATAGGGATTGTCTTTCCCATTCTAGCACCTAATACCTTAGAGTGTTCCTTATATGTGTAGTGGGGGTTTATAGAAACCGAGTCCGCAAGTGTTTCTAATAACTCCGAAGATGTCAAATAGCGGTTGTAATTCCTTA
>Ga0049080_10000059_pt1 | contig 33055 bp, 49 predicted proteins | sample GreLakmeER15MSRF_FD_66716 | JGI IMG/M metagenome (GOLD analysis project Ga0049080, IMG submission 66716) | Freshwater lentic microbial communities from great Laurentian Lakes, MI, USA - Great Lakes metaG ER15MSRF | ecosystem: Environmental > Aquatic > Freshwater > Lake | place: Great Lakes... | reverse complement strand
CGCGAAGAAGGAACCAGCCTCGCCGCGCTAAGGGACCAGCACGCTGCCGCACTCGCCAACCAAGCCGCCGAAACAGACGCAACGCGCAAAGCCGCCTCTGAGTCCCACGCCTCCGAGCTTGCCGAGCTAGCCGCTAGCCACGCCGAAGCCATCGCCGTCAAAGACGCGCAACTTGCAACCCAAGACACTGAGGCTTGGGACGAGATCAAATCCGTTGCGACAAAGCACGCCGCCGCTATCACCGAGCTAGAAGCACAGCACGCCGCTGACCTAGCTGCCGCCGTAGAAGCCGAAGGACGCGCCGTCCACAACCGACTCGACGCTCTAGTGCAGGCAGGCCAAGAGGCACACGCAAAAGGCGACCTCGACGCACTGGGCAAGGTGCTGGTTGCGGCTTACGCCCATACCTCCACGGCACGCAAGGCAAAGCTGGAAGCCGACCTTGCTACCGCGCAAACCGCAGTCACAGCAGCCGCCGCAAAGCTCGCCGCTTTGAAACCATGAGCAACGAACCAAATCAAAATCAAGAACTGAACGACATTCGCATTATCGCGGAGAGGTGTTTCGCGTTTATTCGGATGGTGCTTGCTCCGCTCATCGCCTTGGGCATCACGTCCCTTGTGGGCGGTTGCTGGCAAGTCCATGACATGGGCCGGGACTTCAAGAACATGCAAACACAGCAGACCGAATTGAACGCAAAGCTGGAGAGCATGAACGAGAAGGTGCTGCGAATGTTTTACGGCGGCGGATGGGACAGGCGAGAGGCGGCAGGTCGTCCGCTCAAGGAAGCAGCGCAGTAGGTGGAGAAATGAGATTTGCGTTTCACAATCCAGCTAAAATGAGAGACAACCAGTTTTGATCTCTCAATCTTCACGACAAAGCTGGTCTTGCTTATTGGGTAATGAAACTGTTGCAAACTATTAGCCTGCTATTAACAGCGCGGAATTTGATAGTTTCCCTAATCCTCCTGACATCATGCCAAAGCGCACCAACAAAAGCCCGCAAGATTATGGAGCCTATGACGAAGAAGACGGAGCAAGCTGGCAAGCTCGTAGAACAACAGGCCGGAAGCATTGGGAGACTAAAGGGAAGCGTGGACGAGGCAACGGCAACGGCAAAGAAACTCAACGCGACAAGGCCAGACGGCGACACGGCGAATCTGCTTCTTTCCCTTCGCATCGCGACGAGCGAGACGGATTCTTTACGTGGAACGAATGAAGACTTGCGGCTTACCATTTCTGGAATGGAGGTTGCCATCGCGACTGCTCAGGACAAGGTGTCGGTCGAGATCGCGGGGGCCGAGGCGTGGCGGACGTGGGCATGGAGGTGGTGGTGGGCGTTTTCGGCGACAGTTGCGTCCATCGTTGCACTTGTGTATTTTAGACAATCCATCCCTCTGCTGAAATTCTTTTGAAACCAATCTTTAACTGGATTGCTGGATTCTTCCGAGAAGACAACGGCAACAACTCGTCCATGCGACTGGTGATGGTCTGGACGGTCTGCATCGTGGTTCCAGCGTTCCTTGCCGCGTGCATCTGGTTTCCGCATCTAAAAGACATATCCCTTACCGTGATAGGCTTTGCTGGCTCGCTTGTGGGCATCAAAGCCGCGCAGAAAACAACTGAGAAACCAACACCACCAACCGAATGAGCCTTGCAAAAACCATCGTTGAACTAGCAAAAAAAGAAGTTGGCGTTGAGGAGATCAACGGAAGCAACTGTGGACCTCGTGTGAATGAATACAAGGCCGCAACCAACCTGCCATCAACCGAGGCTTGGCCGTGGTGCGCTGCATTTGTCTGCTGGTTGGTCCGAGAGGCCATGACCAAGGAGGGCGGCGCATACACCTTTGCTCGACCTAAAACGGCTGGCGCGTGGGACTTTGAAAACTGGAGTTTGAAGCAGGACAGCAGCACCGAAACGATGCGCGGTCCCGGTTCTGATATTCAGCCCGGCGACATCGTGATCTTCAAGTTTTCCCACATTGGCGTTTGCGTGCGAGGACCAGAGGCTGGTCGCATTCGCACAATCGAGGGAAATACCGACGCAGCGGGTTCGCGTGAGGGCGGCGGCGTGTTTGAGAAGTCTCGTTCTTTGGACAGCATCAAAACCCGCATCAGGTTGCATGTGTAACAAATCAAAATGAGGAATACGCTCACAGGCGAAATTCCGCGCCACCTTTACGTCTGGGTGGATTCGCGACACACCCACAAAAAACCGTGCGGCTACATCCCCGCTGTCTGGTATGGGCTGGTTTGTTATCCGGGTCGCGTTTGGGGTTGCACCGTGATGCTTGAATCGGGTGCGATCTACCGCAACATTCCCGCTCACGCTATTGCGTTCAGCAGTAAGCCGCAAGGAAAATGGACGGAACGCGATGCTCAGACATGGGATTGCTACGGATGGGATTGGTCGGCAACGGAATACACCTTCTTGCGAGGGCTGGAGTGTAAGGTCATGGCAAACCGCAAGCAACATATAGGGGAGTATCTATTCTCCGTGTCGCCAGTGGGTGACGGTTTTTCAGCCTATCCTGAGCAAGCCAAAGAGTTCAGTTTTGTGCGGCTCGACAGCGACCATCTTACAGTGCAGCCAACAAACCACGTAGTTTTCCGGGAACGTAGTTTCACCGACAACAAATTGGAATTTCCTTCACCTCTGAAACGACAGACGGAGATCTGGACGGCGGAATGAAGCGACTCGATTGTAATTAAAGCAATGGAGCAAGAAAACAAAAGCAACTCAGAAGCAGAGGCGTTAGGCTCCGGAGGATACGGGCACCTCAACGCTCGGGAAATGCGCCAGCGGATGAACCATTTTCTGTCAGGCCGAGGGCAAAGCACAGATGCTAAAAACGACTGGCGCAAAGTGCCCTACAAAATTTCTCAAAAAAAATCTGGACATCCACCGCACAAATAGAGTCCACGCCAATCACCGATGACTACTTCATCTTCAGAGCAGGCCGAAACTGCCGCTCAAACTCCGCCTCCAGCAAATCCACCGGCACCATCCCCGGTGGAACAGAGTGGCGGATTGCCACCACTAACCGACACCCCGCTTGAGAAGCTGGACGAGATGATCGCCCGGCTTGGCATGGACGGGCCGACACAGGGGAAAACCCCGCCACACGCAGAACCAGAACCCACCGATGAACCGGATCAAACGGAAGGCGAAAAGCCTCCGTACGAAACGGAAAGATCACGGGTTCTCCCGAATCGCGTAACCACCGCGCAGTTCTCCGACATCGAACAAGAGGCTATCGCCCTTGGCAAGATTCTCAGAGACGCTGGCGAAGATGTTCCGACGCTGAAGGAGCGCATTGAGCTTGTCGAACAGCGACAAGCTGAAGCCATCAGGGCCAACCCACCACCGCCGGATCCGGACACGGAACTTGCGGAGATTGAGGCCGAACTGGCTGAAGCGACTGCGAGTGAAGATGAACTGGCGAGATCACTTGGAGTGGACGAACTTCTCTCCAAGCAAAAGAGGATCAGCGAACTAGCTGCCTTGAAAAGGCAAATCACCGACGCAATGGCGCAAGCCCAAGCTGACGGCGAGGCGAATTTCAGGGCCGAAAGGTTGCAAGCAATCGACCAAGCCAAGGGAATGTTCCCTGATTCCAAAAATCCGGAAACGGAACTGGGTCAGGAAATCCAAGGCTTGATAAGCGAGATCCGAGAAACGCCAAACCATCCAAATCGTGCCGTGCTCTCCACCAAAGACGCACCCTTGTTTGTTGCCCAAACGGCAGCAGCCCGAGTCGCCCATAGGCGAGCCTCGGAAAGGGGTACGACTGTTGCCTTGGAACTATCCGCACTCATGGACTCCGCTCCCGCGTATCGGGAAGCGGCAGCACCGCAGCAGGGGCAGAGGAAGGTAACGCCCGCCGGGGGAGCAGCAAGCGCACCGTTTGCCAATGCTTCGGCAAAAAAAGCCCTCGACCTTAGTTCACCTGACAGCTTCAATCTGGCAACCATTGAGTCAATTTTACCGACACATCGGAGCACCGGATACGTCCTGCGTCACTAGGCAAAGCGACAGCAGCAGGAGACTTGGGATTTAGGCAAACCAACCAACCAACCAACCAACCAACTAGAAACTTACTTATGAAAAACAAACTTCATCTCAGTCTCGCGTTAGCGGTTGCTTCGGCGCTCTCGGTCATTTCTTGGCCGGTCGCTTTTGCAGTTGCTTTCGCATCATTCGTGACGCCCGTTCTCGGAGCGTCTTACCCCGCAATTAACGCCACTACCAAGGCCAACCTAACCGATCAGGATGCAAAGATCGAAGAGGAACTGTGGAGCCGCAAGGTTGTCCTTGGTGCCGAAGCTATGTATGGAGAAAACCCGTTTGCAGACGGGTTTATGGGTGAGGGCGACGGCGGAAAGGCCATCGTCAAGATCACCGACACTGAAAAAATCGCTGGCAACACCATCAACATCACCACGTATGGTGGATTCGGCGGTCCCGGCTCCCAAGGCTCGGCTGATCGTATCGGCAACGAGCAGAAGATCCAAGCATCCGTGTTCCAAGTGAAGATCGGACGCCAGTGGTTCGGTGTGGGCTTCCAGTCCATCGCCCGCGACGAAACCATGATCGGCGGTCGCCTCGACTCCATGATCGTGGACGGCCTGCGCCAGTTGCACGCCCAGAAACGCAACGACGACATGATTCGTCTGATGATCGAAAAGGCTGACGCTACCGCCCGCAACAATGCGTTTACGGCGGCTGGCCCCAGCACTGTCGCCACCATTAAGACGGCGCACTACGTCGATACTCCGACCATCACCACCGTCCGCAACAAGCTCTCCGGCATCGGGGCGCTTCCAATGGCGCTCGGCCCGAAAGATAGCGGCGGCTCGCGCACTGAAAAATACATGTTCTTTGGCACCCATCATGGCTTGAGCCATTTGGACTACGAGAGCGCGTATCTTCAGGCTCAGTCTTACGCTGGCGTTCGCGGCACCGAAAACCCAATCTTCAAGGGGAACTACTCCGAGTGGAGCGGCATCGGTCTTTACCGCTGGTTCCAGAAAGATCACGGCAACGCCGGTCCCATCGGATCGCTTCTCTCGCCTCGCACCTACTTGGCGGCGAACCTTCCAACCCTGACGTGGGGCAGTGGCAGCACATGGGCGAACCGCTCCGGCGTCGCCTTCACGAACACCACTGCTACGGCTCGTTACTATGACGCTACCGGCACCGCCACAACGGCAACCGGGGTGGCAATCGGCGGAGGCTACGGCATCAACGCCGCGGCCCTCAGTCCGTATCCCGAGTTCACGCGCTACTTCTCCAACGCGCCTTGGACCTATCACAACGGCAACACCATTGCCGCGGGATCCAGTGCCCGCTACGTGATGATCATCGGTCAGTCTGGTGCGAACAACGGAAAATACGGCATCTTCCAGTATGCTGCAAACTCCGGACGCAACATCCTGCTCACCAACGGCATCTCGACCGGCCTCACCGGGGAAACCACGGACGGCCAGTTTCTTGCTGGCGATCTCGTTGTGGAGTGCAATGTTCTCGGCGTGCCGGTTGGCCGCTCCATCGCCTTTGGGCGGGAAGCGATCATCTGCGGCGTCGGCTCCATCAACGGTTCCCGCATCTCCCCGCAGATGGGACGGCGCACCGAGGAGCACCGCAACCATGATCTCGACCACGCCATCGGCGCGGAAGCGGTCTGGGGTGCAGCCCTCATCGAGCGTTCGGACGGCGTTTGCCCCGGCTTCGTCGTTGTCAACAGCGCGATCCCGATTGACGGTGCGCCTGTCGTAACGTAATCAAAACCAACTCTGAGCCGCGGGAGGCAACTCCTCCCGCGGCCCAGCTTTTATCTATGAAAATCCAGATCACCCTCTGTCTGTATCACTCGCCCCGTCCGTCCATGCCCTCGCTTCAGGGCCGGAGCGGAAAGATTTACTGCCGGGCCGTGTACAACGAGAAGACGCAGCGGCACGAAACGCCGCCGTTTGATCTGGACGAATGGCACAACACGATCCTGCCCGACATCTCCAAGCTGACCGGGCGCGAACTCCCGCAATGGCTCCCTGCGGTAGTAGTCACAGAGTCTGCTGCTGGCGAGCATACCGCCCGGCTGGAAGGCGAACTTGCCGCAGCCCACGCCGAGATCAAGCGCCTTGCGGTGGCTGAGACGCCGCTGGCTCCGGTAGTCCGAGCGGAAGACCCGTTCAGCACGCTGCCAACGAATCCGGGTTCCCTTGCCCCTAAAGGCGTGCGTGAGCTTCGGGCGATGTGCAAGGAGCGCGGCATCACCATCCCCACGTCCGCCACCAAGGATGACCTGCTTCGGATGCTCGAAACGCCGGAACTGGCCCCGGCATAAGGGCCACAATTTTTTGAGACTGAACGGCGACGGAGCTTTGCAGGCGCTGTCGCCGTTCTCACTGTAAACACCGACCATGACCGTCCAAACTTTAGCTATTGAACTGCTGCGGGACTTCGGGATTACCACCCTGACCCCGGCTGACTCTGCGGACAACGTGAGCACTCGCGGTCCAAGCACCGGGGATCTTCAAGCGGTTATCAACGCGCTCAACGAAGCGAACATCGAAATCTGGGGAGAGGCACCGTCCAACCTGTTCAGGAAGAACTTCGGATACTATCTCCACGCCCCGACCACTGTTTCCGTAGCGGTCACACAATTCTCAACAGCGGCAACCATCACCACATGGTCGGGATGGATGGAAGGATGCACCATCCGAATTAGCGGCGACTCGGCTGACAACGAAATTGCTTACCAGAACGTGCTTGTCCGCCCCTATATGGGAGGAACCGGCACAGTGAGCGCAGTCGTCTATGCGGATTGCATCCCATTCACGGATGCGGTTGTTACCGGCAGCGACGTAATCGGCTCCGTGTTTGCGCCCGTGCGACTTCCCGGATACGGGGATCTGTCTCATTGTGCCGACCGACAAACATTCCTTCAGGAGTGCGGATTAGTGGATGTTGTGACCCCACACACCCGGCCCGCCGGATTTCTCCAGAGCAACACCTTCAACAAGCAGATCGCCACCCCGTCGAGCTACTTTGTGGACACAAGCAACCGGCAGAACGAAGCCTACACCATGTATCTGCGCGTAAACCCGATGCCGTCTTTGGCCGTGCCAATCACATGGGAGGCGTCTATCGGACCGCCTACATGGACAACCGCCGACATCGACAACGGGGATCACACGACCGATCCGAACACGTCCATTTACCTTCCGTTTCCGCTCATGTATCTCAAGCGAGTTGCCCGCAGGATCATCGCGGCGGATGGTCGGTTCAACAATCTGAGCGGTAAAGAATTGATTGTGAAGCACGCCGAGGAAGCGGTTGCTTCGCTAGGCGATCTGCGGCCTGACACCAAAAGCGGCAACGCCCAGAACCCGAACAACAGTTTCCGTGGCACAAACCGAGGCAGGAGGCTGTTTCGATGAACTACGGCGGCTCTCGGGATCTTGGAGCAGGCAAGCCGCAAGACCGGCTGACTCGACCGCACACGCAATTCCCTACAGAAAACGTGGAGGATCTGATGATGGTGGAGGATGTCCTCGTGGACTCCAGCTACACCCCGATCTACATTGGCACCCCACGGAAAGGATTTACCAATCTCCGGCTCTTAGTGGAGAAGGAGATTGAGGGGACAGGGACTCAGCAGTGGGTGCGACGTATCTGGGCGACAACAACGCGCACCGGACAGGAAGCATACAACATTTCCAAGAAGTACACCTCCGAAGCATCGACTGCTCCGATCTTCATCCGAAATTACGTTTCCGCGACCGACACCCCGCTGACCGAGGGGACGACGTTAAAAGTCGTCACCGGCCTGACCGTAACCTCCGCCGGGAGCGGCTACTCCACTGCACCGACGCTCGCTTTCAGCGGCGGAAACGGCACTGGCGCTGCGGGAAAGGTTCAAATTCGCGACGGATCCATTGTCGGCGTTCTACTGACCAACGGCGGATCCGGATACACGGTCGCTCCGACAGTCACCGTAAGCCACGGGAACGGGACTGTAACTGCGGCAATTCAGTCGCAGTCCGCTTATCTAATAAAGCAGGAGTCCAAACCAAGTGAAGGGGATTTAGGAAATTTGTTCTTTGACATCACTCGCGTTTGGATGGAGTTGCCCGGCCCGTTGGTTTCAAACTCCCGATACGATGAGAGGTTTGGGGCAATTAAGATTCAACGCAAAACAGTGTTGGCGAATCCCAGCACGCAGGTCGCTACCCTTACGGCCACGGTTAAAACAACCTTTGAGGCGCTAGACGAATCCTCTGTAATTTGCACGCAAATCGAAGAGACCAACAGCGACGGAACGGGCAGCGCAGGAAATCCAGCCTACCCAATTCAGATCAATGATTTCTACGACAACGAACGCGGAGCCGTGGACCAACAAGTGCAACTTGTTGCTGACACCACTAGCCCCGGAGGCTTAACCGTTGTTGGCACTACCGTAACCGACATTCGTTACGAAGCCGTAACTCAATTTCACCGGAAAAAAACCACCGAAACATGGACGGTGCCTGCGCCATTAAGAACGGCAGATGATTACGATATTCAACGCGGAGCAGTTCAAACTACGTTGCAAATCATTGCTGGTAGTAGTGTTGAAGCAACGCTGACGGCATCTTCAAATGTAGTTACAGAGACTACATACAGACCGCTCAACAACGTGCTGCTTGAGAAGAAAGTGCAGACGTTTGCTTATCCCGGCCCCGAAATTATTTCTGAACCTGAGATTGACCGCGATGGGTCGGTGTTTACGATCAAACGCCAACTTGATGTTGCTTCCAATATCACCGAAGGAGAAACTATTGATGGCGGGTTGAAAATTATTACGAGCGAACCATACAGCGGACAAAACACAGGACCGTTGCGATACAAAATTACCAAGACTCGTGCGCTACCCGGAGCGGAATTTACTCGCGCTGAAGTGGACGGAGAAACAGGTGCGCCTGTTAGCATTAAAATGCAAATTATTGCAACCCCTTCCTTTCCAATTGCCCAAACAGCCGGAACTGAAATTTCCTATCAACCAATTTCATCCGTTCACGGCACCAAGATCACCACTTCTTTTGGTGGTGATGCGAGTTCCATTTCGGTAGTAGATTACCCAACCGGCAGTATGAGCGCACCACCGCTAATTTACGGTGCTGCTCTAAACAGCGCCGTATCTCGCGACGGAACTCCGAGTGTAAACATTGTTTGGAACAAACGAACCGGAAAAACGCGTGAAGTAAAAATGACACGAACCAAAACTTATGGTTCACAAACAGAAATGCAGGCGGCGCAAAGTTTCATAACACTAGAAAACCCCGGTGTTATTGACCTAATTCAAGATTTCTTTTTTATTCCAGCCATTAGAGAAACAGGAGTATTAACCAATGCGGTAAGCCACGCGTTTACCACCGGAACGGAAAACCCTAAATGGCCTTGGATCAATGAAACTATTGCGTGGGGCGACACTGAGCCGTCAGCATCCGGTTATGCCGGAAGATTTGTGACGCTTTCCGCCGATGTTGAATACTGGAAATATAACCTTTGGCGAATGACTAAGATTCAAGCAACGACGTTCTAATGGAAGACCTTAATGCTACAATAGAGCAAATCCGCAAGGTTGTTCCAACTAGATCGCCAGACGCAAACGCAACGCCTGATAGCAATTCTAATGACCGAACCCCAGACGCCGGGCTGGACATACCGGCAAGACTTAAGCTGCATCCTTTTGAGGTATATATCGATGGATATACTTCAAGCGCACTAACTTCTATTTACGCTTACGTTCGGCGCGGTTGGATATTCCTCGACGAAGGCAACCTTACGCTGACCGCGCCGATCACGGATATTGACAACAAAATGACTTTGACTAGCGGTGATTGGGTTTGGTTGGAAATGACTTTTAGTTTTGCCGGAAATCTTACCGCAGGCCCAGAGCTAAAATGGGGCGCGAGTTGGGGAAACTCAATGCACACCAACACTGCTGGAGTAAGCAATATCTGGAGGCAACCTATTGCGTACGTTCGTGCGGTTCAAACTAATAAAAGCGTGGTCAACGCAATGGAGAATGCGCCGTTCCCCGATCCGGGCGATTTTCCAGACTTTAAACCAAGTCTTCGTATCGACCAGCTTACCAATACGCATTTGCAAAAAGCTCGCAAAGCAACGTCTGCCGGAGATTTGATTTGGGGGCTGGTGCCGAATTGGGCGTGGACGGCAGGCACCGGACCTACCGGTCCCACCGGACCTACCGGTCCCACCGGACCTACCGGTCCCACCGGACCTACCGGTCCCACCGGACCTACCGGCGAATGCTATTGCTATTATTAAAATAATGCGAACACACATAATCAACCCAACCGTAACCATCATTATGGAAACCATCGGGCGCGACACCATCGCCCGCGCTATCCGCTCGTTTATAGATCAAAATTACCAGTTTGCGCGGTTGCTCATAATCAACCGACATCCGACGCCGCTTCAGTTGCTCAACATCCCGGACTCGCACCGACTTCGCATCGAAGTAGTCAACGACGAGGACGTTTACACACGCCCGGTCTATCAGCATATCGTGAACATGAAAATGGTGCGAACTGATTGCTGGACAATTTTGGACGACGACGATTGGATTGATCCGCATCACATAACGCAAATGGTAGCGGCATGGAACAACGTAAACGAGCGCAACGAATTGCCGTTACAGGTCTGTGGACAAAATTACATCATGCACTACGAGGATGATGTGACTAAGGAGCTAACCTGCTGCGGATGGGCAACTTCGCTTTTCGAGCGACTCACCCCGGCTGAAGTTGATTGGTGCTACAAAAACTTTCCGGCAGACACAGTGCTTGCTTCCGATAGTTGGATTGCCTCCAATTCATACTTTGACAAGCGAAAATTCCAAGGCACCCATTCTTATCATTGGAATCGCATCGGCCACGATCATCTTTCCAAGCACGAAACCATAAATCACCATACCCCAACAGGAAACATGGAGTCGCACTTGAATTTCTGGCGTATCAAACTTGCCTCCCGCAGCAAACCGCTGCTCCCGGTAAACCTATACCCACCGCCTTTCTGAGGCATTCAAAAATTGAACTGTTCTTGACATCGTAACCGCAAAAACCAAACTCCTCACATGCCTAACGAATTTACATTTTCTGGGACATTTCAATTTTTGAAATCGCTCGCTCGGGTTACTGCCTCCGCAACGACACAAAAGACTATTAGCGGCTCGCAATGCAGCGACAGCACTCAGAGCATCGGCACAACCTTTGAGGCGCTGGTCTTTGGCGACATCGGCAACACTCCCGGCGTTTTCATGCTGCAAAACCTCGACACCACGAATTTCGTAGATATTTCAAGCGACAACGGCGCAACCTATTGCATGAGACTGGCGGCGGGCAGCAGCAGCATCGGCGGCGGCATTGCGTTGGTGCCAAACAATGCGATTACGACGTGGGGTGCTCGGGCCGGAACCGCACTTGGCAACTCGTGCATTGTTTCCGTCCGCGCCGTTGCGCCCTGACTGCACGTTTTTTTGTGGCGCATCAACTTGCGCCCCGCGTTGAAACGCTGCTCCAAATGGATTTCAAATTCCCCTCCCTCTCTCCGCACCCAAAACATTGAACCAAAACTTTTTTGGTAAAAACGGCTTGACGCCCGCGGGGTCACGGTCAATGCTGGCGGAGCAATAAATCAACCAACCAACCAGCCATCATATTATGTTTGAAAAAAAGACAGTATATCACTCGGAACTCGTCAAGGAGAGTCCGGTAACGGTCGAGATGACCAGCGACGTTCTTGAAAGCAAATTCAAAAAGGGCACGTATTACGTGTGCTTCAAGCACGACGGGAACGAGCATCAACTCACCCTCGAAAACCAAGCCTGTGAGGACGCCCTGCGCGATTTGAAGGGGCAGTTTGCCACCATCACCGCTACCGGATCTCGGGACAACGCAGCCCTCGATGTCGTTATGGCAGAAAGCCCGCAAGGACATCAGAAACCTGCGCCCCGACAGTCTGCTCCTTCCGCTCAAAGTGGTAGGGCACCGGTTCGTGCAACAAGCACTGCCGGAACGGACGATCTGGCTGGTCTGGCTCGGTTTAAGCGGAAACTGATGCAGAAATGCGTCGGCCTCGCCACGATCCGTAGGGCAGTTGAGGCGTTTGAGCAGAACACCGGGGAATTGACGCCCGCCGAGAGGCAGGCCATCACAAGCACGCTGTTCATAGCGTGCGACCGGGACGGTGGATTTGATTCCCTACCAGCGGCATACCAAAAAGGAACCGGGGCCGCGCTTCCGCCCGCCCGCTCTAAACCCGCCGCACCGCTGCCACAGTTCGATCAGGAATCTGCGGAAGACGATGACATTCCGTATTGAAATGGAGCTATCTGCTTAAAACCCCAATGATCACCACGCTCCAAGCCCAAGCCCTTAAAGGGCAGTCTTTCACGCACCAACTCAGCCAGTGCGTCATTATCAACGGTCGGAACTTTGCCGGTAAAACCTCTCGCATGGACGCGATACGTCTGGCGTTATGCGGCAAACTCCCTGAACTCGGAGGCCGCGCAAAGGATGCGTTTGAATTGGCTGAAGGTTCAAGCATGTCTGTCGGCATCGAACTCGAAACCGGAGCAAAGATTTCGCGACGGTTCTGGCTCGAAAAAGACAGCGTAAAGTCATCGGTCGAGAGCGATTTTGACGCAGATGAACTTGCCGTTGTAGAGTCCACGCCATTGTTCAACACCAGCGACTACTTTGCGCTCACCGACGCGGAGAAGATCCAGTTTGTGTTCCGCAACTGCCCGATACCCAGCACCGTCACCCAGAGTGGCGTTGTGGCCCGCCTTCAAGCACTAAAGATTGGCGAGCATACCGAGGAGATCGAGGCTTCCAAGCAGGAGTGGATCAGCGTGTGCAGAAACAAACTGAACGACCCGGTGGTTGGGATTAACGCCCTGACCGACAAGGACACCGGAGATCTTGCGCTCGGGTTTACAAAATGGAACCGCCGGGCTAAAGACTCCGCAGGTGCCGTGCGGATTCTGACCGAACTAAAGCTCCGCGAGGGCGAGTGCAGCGCCGAGACGCTGACTGGGCTGGATCGGCGCATTGCTGTCGTTTCCGTAGAGCATGAGCAGGTCGTTCGTGAGCACGCCGCACTTGCGGCCACCGCCAAGCAGTCCGCCTCCACCAACGATCTGAGGAGCCGCCTAGCCGCTACCGTGAACACTCCTGCCCGAAACTGGCAGAGGGAGATCGGAGAACTGGCGGAAAAAGAAAAAGAACTGAGCATTGCCGCTGGTGACAACGCCGGACTTGTTCCGCCATCCGACACCATCGCCAAAAAGAGCTACGAGGAGGCGATAAAGATTAAAAAGGAGATGGACACTTCCTCCGAGGCACTCCACGCCGCTGAAATTGAACTCGGGAAATTGACCGGGATCGAGTGCTGCCCGTTTTGCAAGAGCAAGGGCAAAGGGTGGAAAACAATTCTTGAGGAGCACTGGAACAAAACCATCTCTGCGGCCACCGAGCGCAAGCAAACTGCGACCGACGCTTACAAAGCCATCAAGAGTCAGTACGATCAACAGAACGCCGCCTACATTGAGGCGATGAACAAGTTTAAGCGAGAAGTTGCAGCGCAACGTCCGCTCTCCGCTGTTCGCGAGCAAATCCGGTCACTAGAAACTGGATGGAAGATGGACCTTGAAACAAGGGCTGCGGCCAACGTATCGCTGCTAGACCTGCAAGGAGGAAACGAGTCCGTGGATCCAGAGAGTGTCCACGCTGCTGGGGAACGCCTCAAACTCTTGCACGCCGAACTTGTTTCCCTGCGAAAACAGCGAGACACAGCCAAGGATCTTCAGCAGGATCTCGCTCGGGCCGCACAAGCCGCGCTGGAGCACACATCCGCAGCCGCGCACGTCGCCTGCATCAAGGCCATCGGCAAGGAGATCAAAACCGTCCAACAAGAGATCATTGACGCCGCGTTTGGCGGGATGATGACGGTGGCAAACAAGGTGGCCGGGGACGCGCTGCTCACTCCGCTCGCCTACCACGACGGCCAGATCGGGCGATGGAAGGACGCGAAGTTTATCACCCGCTCCACCTTCAGCGGCACCGAAAAGGCACTGTGCGACATAGGGATCGCCGCCGCTCTCAGTGCCAAGTTTCCGCTGAAGATTGTGCTGCTGGACGAACTGGCACGCATCGACGCGGCCAACACCAAGATCGTGCTGGAGGATCTGCGGAAGTGCGTCGAGGAGGGGATTCTGGATCAGGTGATCGCCATTGACGTGCGCGACACCACTTACGAAGGCTGGCAACAGATCGCGCTATGAGCGAACAACCCGAACTTCCGCTCGGAGAACCGGACGGAAACATCGTGGACGGAGTAAGGGCGATGATTGTGGTGGCCCGCCAACTCGGCAAGATGAACGACTCCGAGAGCGCGGTGCTATTCCTGATTGAATCCCTCTGGGCAGACAGGATCGCAATCACCCAACTGGAGATCGCCAGCAGCCACAAGTGGATGGAATGTCACAAGAAAGAGGAGCACCTTCTTTCAAGCACCACGGAAACCACGGTGCGCCAAGTGAGACAGGTTATTCGCAACCTCAGAATCAATCACAAGATACCAATCTTGTCGGACACGAACGGGTATTTCCTTCCTTCTGAAATAGGTGAGGCCCAAGAGTATATCGAGCGAACCGAGCGGGAGGCCAGATCTCGCGCCGCATCGAGCATCGAGACCTACCGCGTGATGAAGAAAACGCTAGGGATCAGCAGCAATTTCTTCGATAAGATGGACGACGAAGGAGGGGAAGCATGAACTCCACCGAGCAACAAATCGCCGTCATCAACTGCGATTCTCCCCAAATCGCCGTCATCGCTGGTCCCGGCAGCGGGAAGACCGCCACGCTGGTCGAGCGCATCCGTCACCGGGGAACGCCAGCCAAGGAGATCGTCTGCATCACCTTCACCAACACCGGGGCCAATGAGATGAGGAAAAGGCTGCTGCCGATCCAGCCACGGTTCGTCGGCACTATCCACAGGTTTATGTTCGGTCTGCTCCAGAAGCACGGCCACATGATCGGCTACCGCCGAGGCGGGATTGGGCTGGTGGACGAGGACACCAGAGCCCGAATGCTGCTATCCATCCGCAACGAGATGGGCTTTAAGAAGCTCAGTGAGAAGAAGCTGATGGAGAAGGACGGGCTGGACGCGCAACAGATTTGGGCGGAATACGGCTTCCGCATCAAGCGCGAGAACATGATCGACTACGACACGATCCTGACGCACGGCCTGCGCTTGCTTGCCAACGAGGTTGTGCGGGACGAATGGGCCATCACCGACCTTTATGTGGACGAGGTTCAGGACTCCGGGGACATCGACTGGCAGATCATCCAAAAGTTTCCAGCCCAGAACACGTTCCTTGTGGGGGATCCTGACCAAAGCATTTTCAGCTTTCGCGGCGGACGCCCCGCGCTGTTCGTCGCCCACGCAGACAACCCCGGCACCACGATTCTAACCTTGGAAGATTGCTTCCGGTGTAATCTGGAGATTGCGGACGCGGCCAACAAATTGATCTCGCACAACACCCATCGCATTGAGAAATGGATTCGTCCCGTGTCTTCTCTTGCGGGCATTGTCTCGGTCAACTTCAAGCAGAATCCCCACGCCGAACACCGCTGGCTGCTCAACGCCATATCAGACGACATCGCCACCGGGACTCCGCCCTCCGAAATCGCCGTGCTCGCCCGAATGAACTGGCTGGTCAACGATGCTCGGGATGTCCTGCGCGATGCGGGTATTCCAATCCACGAGCCTCCGCGCATACCCAACTTGAAGGAATGGAGCGCCACCCTTGCGTTGATTGGTCTGTTAGTCGATTCGGAATCCACGATTCTGACGGAGAAGTATCTGCTGCTTACCAAGCACGAACACGAAGTGAACGCCATGAAGGGCCGCGCTCTCGCAGCTAAGTCCACGCTTCCCGAGGTAGCCAAGATCGTTCCGCACGGCTTCTCCGTCACTCCCGAGACCGTGCCGCAGTTCCTCTCCATGAAAGGCATTGGGACAGAAACCATTGAAACCGTGCAGGGAAGGCTCATTGAAAGCCAACCCGCCACAGTGGCCGACCTGCTGCATGATCTGTGGAACCGGGACCAGTGGGAGGAGCACCGCGGCGGTGGAGTCACCGTCGCCACAGCGCACGGCAGCAAGGGTCGCGAATACGATGCGGTGTTTGTGATCGGCATGGAGGAGGGAATCTTTCCAATGCTGCGGAAGGACACCGACATTGAGGAGGAGCGCCGTCTCGCGTTCGTTGCCTTTACCCGCGCCCGCATGAGGCTCCGCATTTCGGCGTCGATGTTCCGAAAGCCTTTGTTTGGATCCCCGAAACCATTTGTTCCGAGCCGATTCATCGCGGAGGCTGGGCTATGACCCGCTACACCATCACTTGCATCGGTCCCGCCGGGGCGAAGAAACGACTGCGGTTGGTGCTCGGCATCACCGGAGTTGAAGGCATCCGCATCGAGGAATGCGACGAGTCCGCCGTTCCGCGTCCTGCATCCAAGAAAAACAACCTTCCCACCACGCCGTGTTCGCTTGCTGTTGCCGCGTTGTTCCGGCGTAAGCCGACCACTCCGTGGATGGACGACGAGATCCGTGCGCTCAAAGACGCGATCAAAGCTGGCATGGACGCGGAAAGCGTGGCCGAAGTCTCCGAGTTCTACAAAGTCGAGCGGAAGAAGGAGCCGAATTTCTGCCGAACTTCGATCCTGACCTTGTGCCGCCACTTCCCCGGCGAACTGGACAAAGCGAGGGAATGGGCGGACAGGCGCAAGCGGAAAGACGCCGTTTGGAACCCGGCCACCGCGCCCGCCTCCGCGAGCAAGCCTACACAGGAGCAACTGGAGGAGGACGCCCGTGCAAGAGCCGAAGTGAAGCGGATCGCCGCTGAGTTTCGCGCAAGGGGAGGCAGAGCCGAATGAGCAGCATCGACCCGACACGCAGGTCGCTGCACGACGCCGTGCTCGCCGCCAACGCCGCGTGCTTCTTGTTGAGCCGCTCCGATGCGCCGTTTGCACGCGTGCTGCTTCGCGAGGCGCAGGAAGGCACGGCCAAGCTGCGTAACTGCCGGGATATGCTGGCGGCAGCACTCCTTGAGGTAGGAAAAAGCACCACCAAGACAACACAAACTGATGAGCAGCCTTCGTGACCCAAACATTCCGCTTCCGCAGCATATTCTGCTCGCCATGCACCGCAAACCTGCTCTACAATCTCCCCCTAATGTCGGAGTCCATCGAAATCCTGATACCGGGTCGATTACCAAGCTGGAACGCGCTCCTTGCGTTAGGGCATTGGGAGCGGGCGAAGCTAAAGAAGTCGATTCAAGCCGAGTTCTTGTCTGCGTTACGAGCGTGCGAAAGCGATTGCTCGACGAAGACAACCTCGCGGAGAAATACCATGTGGACTGCTGCCGATACGCTGGACTCCTACATTCAGACGAGCCGGGTCAAACGAAAATTGAAGTTAGCCAGCGCAAAACCGAGGCGGGCGAAACGGAACACACTAAAATTAAAATAACCTACCCATGAGAACCTTTGAATGTGAGTGCGGTTGCGAATCGAGTGCTCCTTCGTATCGAATTGAGTTGTTTAGAATACCGGGACACGGAGAAGTGGCCTGCATCAAATCGCACAAGGGCTTTCTGTTGGCCCGCATCGCCAAGGCGAACATCCAGAAGGAAAGGCAGGAGCAACTGCGGGCGTTCCTTGTGGCTAATGGATCCCGAGGCTGGTGGCACCGGCTCCGCACTAGCGCACAACTCTACCGACTCTCGCTCCATTGCCACGACAACCTTGCGCTCGCTCGCCAGTCCATGATTATGTTCCTGTTGCCGCGTCGTATTGCCAACAGGCTTGCTTTCTGGCTCGATTTTCGATGATCTCAGTCAAGTGCCAGCATTGCCGTAAGGCGCGGATCGACCATGCGCTTGTAACATGGAAATGCCCAAAGGGCAGAAAGCATGGAGGAAGATTCATTGCGTTTGGGCCGACCAAGTGGACTCCGCGTTCTCCAAAACCCAGAACACGCATCGCGCCAATGTCCGAAAAGCGCACCAAAGAGAACAAGGAGTATTCCACTCTGCGTGCGAATTTCCTGACATCTCATCCCGATTGCGAAGCGTGCAGGATGCTGCATCCGCGGCGGGTAAATCGCGCCAAAAGCACTGATGTCCACCACATGCAAGGCCGAGGGCCGAATCTGAACCGTATTGAGACGTGGGCCGCAGTGTGCCGGAAATGCCACACCGAGATCCACGAGGACATGAAGAACGCTCGCAAGCTGGGCCTCGCCTTGTGACTCCGCGTTACAACCGACCGATCCGCCAATACGGCATCGGCCTCTACTGGTGCCCGAGCGAGAGCAGCGACGACCTCGACTATCTGGTGGATCTCACGGACTCCGATTTCCCGTTTGGGCGTTGCAACTGCCGCCACTTTGAGTGCCGCATTGAACCTTCTCGCGCTGTAAAAAGCATCGCGGCCCTTGCTTGCAAACACATTGCAAGGGTGCAAAAAGAAACCGCCATCGGAACGAATCCCGATGGCGGCGAGCAGCAACAGCCCTGAAATCTTACACCGGAGGTTGAAACTTGATCTTCGGCAGTCGCCGGTACGGTTTGGCGAGGTTCGGTGCCTTGCACCGCGGGCACGTCCACTTGATGCCCTGCCCTTTGTGAAACACCTCGGACATCTCATTGCTGATCGCCATACGGAACCCGCACCGACGCACGCACTGAACCACAGGGTTGTCGCGATTCGGCGGCTGCGTCTCAATGAGGCCCGCCGCCTCCATCGCCAGCCTGCGTTCCCGAGCCAGTTTCACTCCAAGTCCGCCGCGAGGAAGGCTACCGGGCCGCACTGGCATGGATCCGTTTTTTCGGATGGCGTCGAGTTTTGCCTTGCTACGGGAGCGGCCTCCGCGCTTCCCCAGCATTGCCATGACTGCGCGATGTTCTGCGGTGAAGATTGGCTCGGGATCTGGTGGTGTCATGTGTGGAGTAAAGGCGTTTTCGTCCTGATAGTCAAGCAAGAACGTCCCCGATCTGCCTCCGATACTTCCGGCACAACCGCTCCGCAACTGCGGCCTGACGATGCGAAAGCGTGGATTGCCTCGACAGCCCCTTGCCAAATTGGCTGTCGCACTTGTTAAAGCCGCTCCCATCGACCGAGTGAGCGCCGTCGCACATCGCCGCAAGCGTCTGAAGACCCGCGAGTAGTCGGCGGATCTCGTCGGCTGAATAGTCCCGACTAGGCTTCTCCGTGCTTACTGACCTGCGCTCTGGGCGATCATCCTCCGCGTCCTTTGCAATGATCGTCACGGTCTCCACAGGTTCTTGCGCCTCTGCTGCGGTGGTCGGATCATCCAGCGCCTTGTCGGCCACGTCCTGCTTCCTGACCAAAGCCTTCGCCATGATCTGGTCGAGCGACCCCTCCAGAACGATGTGCTGCACCAGCACCGAGTCCCGCTGTCCTATGCGGTGGCACCGATCCTCGGCCTGACTCATGTTCGCGGGCACCCAATCCAGTTCGCAAAACACGACATGCGAGGAGCGCACCAGCGTGATTCCGACGCCCGCGGCCTTCAGGTTCCCCACGAACACGTCCGCGGCCCCGCTCTGGAAGTCGTCCACCGCCGCCTGCTTGTCCTCGTCGGATATGCCGCCGACCAGCGACACCACCCGCCGCCCCTGCTCACGCAGCCCGGCGACCAGCGCGGCCACCACGTCCCGATGATGCGCGAACAGCACGACCGGACCGCTCTCCACCGCATCCGAGACGTGCTCCACCACGTAGGGCACCTTCTCCAAGGCTACCTGATGCCGGATCTCCGCCATCTCGGTGAACATGGCCTGCTGACCCATCCGCAGCTTCTCCACGGCATCCGCATACGCCGCCTTGTTCTCCAGCACCCGAGCGAGTTCCAGCGCGTCGCGGAGCGATTGCATCATGTCCCGATGCCGCTCCTCAATTCCGCGTTCCTTGGAAAGCAGCCCAACATGAGCATCCCCGGAGATTTCGATCACCTGTCTCCGCTTTGCTGGGAGTTCGGTCAGCACGTCGGCCTTCAGCCTGCGGATCATTACCGTCGAGCGCAGCCGCTGCTGCAACTCGTCCAGATTCGTCGCGCCGCTGAAGTCCCACCCAAATCTTCCGCGTTTTGCGCCACAGTAGCGGTTCGCAAAGTGGAAGAAATTCCCGAACGTGTCCTTGTCCAGAAAGCCGAGGATAGGCTGGGCCTCGATGGGCCTGTTCAGGATCGGCGTGCCAGTGAGCACGATTTTGCGTCGGGCCTGCACCGAGGGGCGCTTCTCCTTGCCACCTCCGAGCAGCGCCCGTGTCCGCTGGGCTTTCGGGTTCTTGCAATAGTGGGCCTCGTCCATAATGACCAAATCCCAAACCTCGCCGTGGATGCTCTCCGCGTGTTTGGCGCAGATGTCATAATTCACGATCACGATGTCCACGACCGATCCCGGCCAGAACTTGCCAGCGGCAATGCCGATCCGCAGCTTCCTCGTCAGCCATTTCTCCATTTCCCGCTGCCAATTCAGCTTCAGCGATGCCGGACAGATCACCAGTACGCGCTGAATCTCCTCGTCTGCGTTGATCACGCCGATCCCCTGTATGGTCTTTCCCAGTCCCATCTCGTCCGCGATCAGTGCCGCAGGTCTCGCCATCGCCCACGCAATGCCCGCCCGCTGATAATCCAGATATGCCAGCCCGTCGGGCACCGGGATCACTACGTCGCGCAGTGGCTCCGCGGCCCGACTCTCCGCAATGGTCGCCCGCGCCTCGGTCTGGGCCTCGCCGTCCACGCTCCACCAACAAATCTGCCACTCACCGAGCAGCGACTTGTTCCAGCCGAGTCCCGCCGCCTTCAGCGCCTCCTTTCCTTGCTTCCAGAGCTTTGAGAACGCTTCATTGGGCGGAGCGGTGCGGAGAATCCGCGGCCCCTGCTTCGTGTTTACTTTCTTGGGTTCGGTCCACGCGCAAAGGGTGGAGATGTCGAGGGTCTGGGTCATGTGTTGGGTTGGTTACTGAATGGACTTCTTAAAAAGCGTCGTTCCGCTGCGTCGAGTCTCCGCCGCTCTCTGCTTCCAGCTTCGCCCATTCGGATTCCCGCTCGGTCTGCGCCTGCTGGCTCGCATCGAACGCTGCCATGCTCGCGCTCTGCTCCTCGGTGCGGATCATGCCGCAGCCTCCCGGCCTCAGTTCGTAGCACTGCGCCCGCCCGAACTCCGAACACTCGGGACACTCGGGGCAGATGCAGCGGTTTTCATGGTTCCCGCAGACCTCGCATGGGTAATCCCCCTCGCCCGGTAGCGTACCGCATCCCGGCGGCAGCGACCATCCGAAAAGGCCCATATTACTTCGCTCCTTTCTGGATCATTGCGGGCACGCTGCACTTCGGAGGTTTGCCCTCTGGGCAATGGTTGCCATGTTCGTCTTTCCATCCAGAAAGTTGTTCGATAATCCGGTCGCACACCACGAGTTCGCGCTCCAAGGACTCAAGAACCGGGTCGATCTTGCGCCGAACCGCTTCAGCGGTCGCCTCCGGCGTGGATCGGATGCGAACGGTAAACGGAACGGACTCGGACATATACCAAGAGTCCCCATCCCACATCCCAGCAACACCGCATCCGCAGACAACCTCCTGCGCCATTTCGAGATACAGATTCCGCGCCTTCTCCGACTGCTTTTCGCTTTTGTCCTGCCGCTTCGTGAGGTTCAGGGTCACATCCGTACCGGCAAACGTCTTTCCGATATGAGCGATGCAATGCAGCGTTTTTCCACGCACCCCAACCAACTCCGCGGCCTGCGTTCCCCACGGTTCGAGGTCGGCATCTTTTCCGGTGATCGTCAGATGCGCCTTGTCCCACTGCCACCGCCCGCTGCTCTGCGCCTCCGCCGCCGCCATGATGTCCACAGGAACCGCATCGAGCGGCAGCGCCGCCATCTCCATCGTGCCGCGCAGCGTCATGGTCATGTCAGGCTTGCCGGTTACGGTGAAGCTGTACGCCTTGTCACCTGTGCTGCTGATGCGCGTCTCCTTCCCGGAGAAAATCTGGCTGTAAATAGCGGCGAGTTCCGGGTCGGTCTTGCGCTTCACGGTTCTATCAAAAGACTCTGCGACCGGGCGCGGCAGGGCGGAGTCTCCATCCATCCACGCCCCGTTTCCGGTGCGCGACTTGGAAAGGCGTAAACCGAGGATGGTCTTGACGTATTTTACTTGGTAAGTGCGGTTGATTTTCATTGGATGTTGTTGGTTGCTGCGTTGAAACTAAAGCGGGTTTGGTTGGTTGTCAAATGACTCTTTCCACGACGTATTGCCCCGCGTGCCCCCACGACGGACCGATGCCCGGCACCCGCTCCCCGCACAAGCTCCGCAGCGCGTCCGCGATGGTCTCGGCGTTGAAGTGACTCCACGGGCCGTGCTGGTCGAAGAACGATCCGCGCCACTGCTTCCCGGGATACGTGCAACGGGTCACGATCACGAACTTTTCCGGGTCGCGCCTGCTCCGCATCCGCACCGCTCGCGTCTGCTCGGTGACTTGCGCCAGCACGCGGGCCACCGCCCGCCGCCTGCCCTCGTTCATCTTCCACACGTAGCGCCGGAAATTGCGTTTTGCTTTCATGTGGTGCGCTAGTTGAGGCTGAACAACGCGGCCCCTTCTGGGTATCCTTCGGCTCCGTGCGGGCCGTGGTGGCTGTACCATGTAACGCAAAACACGATCCAGATCGCGCCGGGAACGCTGGGGCCGTGCGGCACCATGTTCACGGATGCTAGGTAGCAGCGGGCATGTATCGGAGGAGAGGCTGGGTGTCTCATCGCTTGAAAAAAATGACCGAAAAAAGGAGCGACAACAGGACAAAAAGCTCGAGCCACATCATGCCTGCGTCCTCCGTGCATCACGTTCGCGAGCGCGTTCATTGCGTTCGTCGATGGCACTCATGCAGAACATGGCAAGCTCCTGAATTTCGTCGTGAATCGCGGTCAGCATCCCCCGGCGTTTCCAGTGCTCGGCCTGTGCCAAACTAATGGCTTCCGCTCCCTGCGGGTAATAGTCGCGACCGTTCGGGAAGCACTCCGCGAGCGCGTCCTGCGCGTCGGTCAATGCGTCGAGGGCATTGCGGTAACCCTCAAGCAGGTCGTCGGGGTTGGTGCCGTTCATGTGTATTGTGGGAAATGTCATTGTTTGGGTTTTCTGTTGGTGTTGGTTCGATGTGGGCGGACTGCCCGCACCGCTTCCGCTCCGGCCACGGGCACCGGAACGGACTCGGGGCGGGTCAGGCCGCTTTTGCTGCTGCTGCTGGCTCCGCGAACTGCTCAAGCTCCGCGCCCGAATACAGCGATTTCTCGGGATAGTCGGGCAGCGCAAGCCACTTTTGCTCTCCGGTCGTGCGGTGCGTGAACATAACGCGCCACCCCGGCGCGTCGTGTTTTCCGCCGCTCAGGCTGCCCACCTCCCACAGATCGGCCACGGATGCGTTGAACTCGGCCGCGATTCGGCGAGCGTCGGCACCCGCGGGCGACTCCAGCCACGGGCGCACGGCGTCGAAGTAACCGCGCCCCGGCTGCGAGACCATCGCCACGGATGCCGAGACCATCGACGGCGTGAAATCGGCAGGCCACAGGATCGCGGCAACGCTTACATCGCAATCCTCCTCCAGCCATTCAAATCCGCGCCCGCCCCAAGGCGTGAACGACGGAAACGCGGCGGCCATCTCTGCGCGGCGGGCAGGGTCGAGCCATAGCCCGCCGTGGCTTGCCGTGGTGACCCAGATCATGCCCGCGCCGTGCGGCTTCGTCGCTATGATGCGCCCCCAAGGACTATCTCGCAACGCGGTGGGACTTTCGATTTCGCGGCTCATCTCACCACCCCCATTTCGCGAAGCTGGGCGACTAATTGCGGCAAGGCGGCGGCAGCGGTGCGGGCCGTCACGGCCTGCGGGAACTGGGCGCGGGCAGCGGCAAGGGCGGACTGCCCCCGCCGCCGGAGACCTTTGGTTTCAAGGTAGAGCGCACCCTTGAGCGCGAGCAGGCAAAACGTGCGGATGGTTTCCGCAGTGTCTGCGACTGTCGCGGCGGCAGGCGCGGCGGCTTCGTGGTGGTGGTGGTCTGTCTGTTGAGGTTGCTGGATCATTTTGTTTTTTTGGTTTTGCTCGGGCCTGAATGGCTCGCGCCTAACGCGCCCCCGACAGCGGGGGCGCGGTGTGGCGCGGGTCGGTCAGATGTTGCGGAAGAAGTGAAGATCCCCGCCGCTCCGGCTCCGGTCGCACCAGTAATCAAAGCGCAATCCGGTCGACCATGAGCTTTTCCAGTCGATCACGATCCAGCTTGGGAGATCTTTGGGAATTGATCCGGTTTCAATCGCGAATTGCTCCGCGAAATCCGCCTCGCTGTCTGCCGTGCCTTGGTACGCTTCGCGAAAGTCGTCAACCGTGACATCGCCGCCCATGTCGTCGGCGTAGATACCGAAAGCGTCCTTGTCGTCGTCGCTCATGTCGAGCCACTCCCAAAAAACGTCGGGCGGGGCGCTGGACTCCTCATACCATGCGCGGGGGAATCCCTCGAACGCCTGATACATAAGCTCGGGGTCGGTTTCGTCCTTGTGCAGTTCCGCGCACGCCTCAAGGAAGGCGTTTCGGTCGGCGTATTGGCTAAGGTCCAGCCATGCGCCCTTGATTGAACCGCTATTATATTTCGCATATGTGCTGACATAAATGCGGTGGTCTGCTGCTGCTGTGCTGTCTGCGGGACTCGTCGCGCCCGCTGCGTTGGTGGTGGTTGTTGGTGCTGTCATAAAATCAAAGGAGGGCGGGCTGGGCGACTGGCTCCAACACGTAGGCGGGGCCGTAGTTCAGGCGGGAAGGGACGCGGCGGAAACCTGTGGCGCAGCGGGGGCACTGGAACTGGTCAACCGGGAGCCTGTGCCCGCCTGCCGTCTCACACCAATCGAGCGCGGGCGAGGACTCGCGGCAGTCGGCGCAGGTGATCGTAAAGAGAGCGTCGAGGTCGGACATATTAGCGGCGGGTTGGGGCGTTGAACCACGCCATTGACTCCCCGAGATACGGCAAGCGTGAGTGGCGGCGGACGTTGCGCCCGAGCCGAACGGCGAGGAGGCGGAGGAGGTGGCGGATGGTGTGCATGGGGGGAACCTAAGCCGTTCCGGTTGGAGCGCAAGGGGAAAGTTACGGGAGGTCAAAAATAAAAGTGAGGCCGAGCAAAGAAAAGGGCTTGCAACCTAAGCGGCTCCGGTCCATATGGAGAGCCATGCACAGCACCACCACAACAACGACGCGGCCCGCGACGCAGGGCACCACCACCCCCCCCCGATACTATCACAACACGTGGAGCGTGCGGGAGGAGATGGAAAACTCCGACCGAGTCATGCACTGCGGCGGCGGCGATCTTTGGATGGATTGCGAAACCGGAGAGATGCTCAGTTTTGAGCAGGCCCGGGCGGTGTATCGCGGCGACTTCCGCCAGCGGCACGCGGACGGCGACCGGACGAGCATCGCGGCGGGGGAGCAATAAACCACTACGACCATGAACACGACCACCACCACCAACACCCCCCGGCAGAGCGAGCCAACACCGGAGGAGCCAGCACCGGAGGCCAATCTGACCCCGGTCGCGGCTCTCGCGATGCTCATCAATAGCGTGCAGGTCTGCAAGAACGTAACCACGCGGGAACACGGTGAACAGGCCGTGCGGGAACTCGACAGCACGATGAAGCAGGCCCGCGCCGTAGTGGCGGCGGAACTGGCGCGGGAAACCGCGACGGCAGACCAGCACGAACGGCAGCGGGACGCTCTGGCCGAGTTGGTGCGAGCGGCGGAAATGTACGCCACCACGGCCCGCCCCAGATTGGGCAAGCTGTGCAAAGAAGCACACGCCGCATTAGCAGAGTGGACACCAAACTGGAACACGCGGATCGGGCAGCCGTGGCGGGTGGTGGTGGAGGTGCGCGGCGGGGCCGTGCAGGACGTGACCGCGCCGAAGGGTGCAGTGGTAGAGGTGCGGGACTGGGACGGCGACTATGAGTGGGAGTCGCCGCGGGTGTGCGTGTGGAATGGATGCGAGGAGGCAGCACGATGACCACCACCGCCACCACCACCGCCGCCGCGTGGATCCTGCGGAAAGGCGACCTTGTCACGCACACGGACGGGCGGACGGGGATGCTCGACCGCAAACTGTCGCCCATGTGCGGCGACGGGAAGTGGAGAGTCCAGACAACCCGACAACGGACATCGCAGGACTTCCGCACCGGGGCACTGACCGAATACACCGCGAGCGTGACCGAGACATGGCAGGAGAGCGAGATGACACCGAGCGAAAGGGAGGGCAGGCCGTGAAGACGTGCGACAACTGCGGCGAGACCGCGACCGCGACAACCGACGACTCGACCTTGATCACGCTCGGGAACGGAAGGGAATGGGCATTCCGGTGGGGGAGTGACTGCACCTGCGGCAAAAGGCGAGCAGCGCAACGGGCAGCGGCTGCAACCGCGCAGGCATGGGGGCCGCACACACCGGGGCCGTGGAGAGCGAAGGACACGCGGGTGATGACCAGCGAAGGGAACCACGTCGCGGACTGCGACACTAGCCGCGTGATACCCGACGAGGAGAGACACGGAAACGCCCGCCTGATCGCAGCCGCGCCCCAGTTGCTCGCCGCACTGGAAGCAATCAACGAGGCGGGCCGCATGAGCAACCACCCACGAGCAAGATACTGTGCGGAGATCGCGGAGGACGCCCTTGAGGCATTGAACAGCGGAGACGAGTAACAGAACCAGCAGAGCAGAGCAGGCCCGGCTACCGCATCCAGACGGAGCCGGGCTTTGCCACGCCTGGACCAAAGCAGCCTTGGCCGGCGGTGTCGGTGGAATCAAATCCCGGTTGACAAGAAGCGGCAGGACTGGTAGCACGGCCCCCCATGAACAACACCGAGCAGCTAGACGCCGAAGAATACACGCCACCGACCCAGCCACAACAGCGACTGCACGAGCAGATCGAGCAAGAGCGGCAGCGGGTGACGTGGGAAGCCGTGCCGAGACCCGGGAGCAACGGAACGGTGACGGAGCAGGACAGCACGGTGACGGGGACCAGCAACGAAAGCGAGCGGGGAGGCCCAGAATGGCCGGGGTATCTGCCCCCCGATGCGGTGCGATACCTCGCGGTGCTCTCGGTTGTGCCCGTGGAGCGGCTGGCCCGGAGCCGTAGCGGAACCACGAAGGCGCAGCTGCAACGATGGCGGCGGTGGGAGTGGTTCAGGAACGAGGAGGAAGCGGCAGCGAAGGAGGCGGCGGATCTGTTGCTCGCGGATGCGTGGAGCGCGGCCACGGAAGGCAGGCTGCAGCCAGTCTATCAGATGGGGATGCTCGTAGGCTATAAACGGGAATACTCGGAGAAGTTGCACGAACTGTTGATCCGTGGACTGATGAAGGAGCGATTCGGCAGCGCAGGCGCAGCGCAGACGACGCACAACACGGTCGTGCTCGCCTCGCCCGAGGCCGTAGCCGACGCCGTACGGAGACTGTCGCCCACGTCAAGCTCGACGCTTGCACATACACGTAGCTTGCCCGAGGTGTGACGAAGTCGGACGCAGGCAGGCGGGCGCGGCTCGGGCGCGGGCGGCGCGGGCGGCGGCGCGGCACCGCGGGCGCGGCGGCGCACCCGCCCACGGCCCGGCGGGGCAGTAACAGTACGCCCCACATCCTGCTACCGGCTTCCGTTGCCGTTGCTTTGCTCCGTTACCGTTGCCGTTGCCGTTGCTTTGCTCCGTTGCTTTGAATCCTCCCCTCCCCTCTACTCCTCGGATACGCTACGCTCCTTGGACGTTCCAAGGACGTTCCAAGGACGTTGGGCTGTTGCTATTTGGCAACAGTTTTGCTGCCTAGGCGTTAGTTAATTTCCTTTGTTTTTCTTTGTTTAGCTTTGTTTTTTTGCGGCACCTGCATGGAGTCTTGCTTTGGTTGCCGGTTTGCAGCGTCTATGCGCTCGCCAAGGATTTGGGAGTATGTGGTCATAACCGCGTGCTGGCGGTTGAGCCTGCTTCGTTCTTCGTGCGGTATGGTGCCGAAGGTGGCGGTCAAAGCAAATGCACTTAAAAAGCTCAATTTTGAGTCGAGGTCGTTTTTCTCGTCGATAACGTGCTGAAGTATGGCTGTGTATATGGTGTTCAATTTTGTTTTCATTTCTACGACGGATCAGAAACGCTGTGCAGCATCGCCTTTAGCTCGCGGATTTCCATTCGCGCTATATCAGCTAGGCTGGCCTGATAATCCATTTCGTTCTGGCACCTAACTGCCCAGCCTCGGACAAACTCTCGGTCAGTTTTGATTTCTTCAATTTGGCGCTTTAGGTCTGCGATGATTCGGTCGCGAGTCTCGACCATGCGGCGGGAGGCGTCGAGCGTGTCGCGGGTGCAGGCGCACATCCGCGGTGACTCACTTTCGCTGTGGTCAGGGCAGGTGGCGCTCATTGTGTTTTATGGTTCATCGTTGTTCCATTTTTTTAACCGCTCAAACTCTGCATCGGTCATCAGCCGTTTTACAAGTTGATCCGCAAAGTCGCCGCTTGCGCTTGATGCGTTGGGGCCGATTGCTTGCACGGCTCGTTGCGTTTTGCGGAGAATGATTCGGTTTTGTTCCGTCACGTTCCTCAACATTTCCCTAGCGATGTATCCGTAATGCCTCAAAGATTTGTGCTTTTTGGTCTGCCCAAAGTACGCGACCGCTGCTTGAACCGAGCGGATCTGGTCCGTTCATGCTCGCGGCAATCCGGGCAGCGACTGGATTCGGGTGATGATTTGCGACACCGTTGGCAAAGCCCCAGCTTCCGAAGCTGCCGATTGGCAAGCGCCTGCCTAGTAATAGCCTTCGTAAAACAGGTCATGGGTGTTTTTTTTAGGCTCGTTAGGCAAACGCGTCGAACGATAATTCCGGTCAAGGCCGGTACCTGCTTTGGCTTCGCGGGCAAGAACCGTTGGTTTTGCAAAAACGCGCATTGTTTCGTTACCTGTTGATACTGCAAACCAGATCCTCGTGTTAAGATCCGCAATGTGGCATGGGTTTTTTCGGCATTGATAGAGATTAAGGTGCGTTCTTGGCAAGCCGCCGCAAAGAGAGCATGGATACATAAATCATGGCACTGGAACAAATTTTTCTTGGGCCACAAAATGCGCCTTGTTGGTCTCACGGTCGATCCGGTAGATCGCGTAGTAGAGCAGGATGTTGGTGTTGATCCACTCATAACCCAGCCTAAAACGCACCGGCCCGAAGCTGGGTTTGCGAATGTTGCAGCTTGGCAAATTGGCAAAAGATTCCCCCTCCCCGTCATTGGGTCCGCCGATGTATTCGATGATGGTTGGCGTGTTTATATTTTTTTGTTTCTGTTGAGGTTTCGCTTGTTGTGTTTTGTTTTGCACAACTCGCAACGGTAATTACGTCCGCTATAGCAGCGGCACATTGCACACAAACCCAAGAATCTATTTTGTTTTTGCCACCGAAGTTGCCGGGACTGGGAGACCTTGGCTTTATTTTGGATCATGAGTTGCTACGGCAGCGGACTCAATGGCTATGATGTCGCTGAGACGGTATCTCAGCATCCGCTCATTGAACTTTATGGGTATCAAAGACCCGTCCAGTTCACGGCGTCTTACGGTCATCGCGCAGCACGACCACCGATCACAAAGCTGCTTCCGAGACAGCAGGACATCGTTTTTTGCTTCTAGTTTATTATGTTTCATGCAAAGGAGGTTTCCATGCGTCAAGCCACGCGTCAAGCCGTTTTTTTTGTCTTGCCAAACAATCTTTGCTTTGCGAAGTATGCCACAGGAAGCCTGATGCTCGCTTGAAAACCGATATTGGGAGGGAGCAGGCCCGTGGTGCCGGTTTTTGGGGGATTACCGGCCCACGGGTTCTGCATCTCAAAAAAAATGCTTGCGTCCAATGCTGACCGCGTTCATCTTCCCGGCGCATCGCAGACGAACGCGACGTGAAACTTTTACATTTTGGCAGACAGCGGAAACGCCGAGCCGAACACTTGCGGGACAAGTATCCCGATTAGAATTTCCCGCTGAGTTCGTCCCTTGAGCGGGATTTTCTTTGCCCGCATGTGACGCTCGGCACGCTGGCCGGGACATATTCAGACGATCCCTGACCCGACTAATGCTTTCGGGGTTCGGGGCAAAATCGAGAGGGGTTCAATTCCCTTCATATAACCGTCATGGCCGCAAGGCCGTTACCGCAGAAATTGGGCTTACAGGATGACCGATGCCCGTCCGTGAAGGGCTTTTTGCGCTGGAGCAATCCAGAGTGACCGGAAACTCCGCAACCTCGTCCCGTTTGCAGTTCCATTCACACAGTAACCTTTTCACCGGGGTTACTGTGCCCGTTGCTCCCAATTTCCTGAACCCTTTGCAGTTGTTTTCCTGACCCTATTGTAATATGAAATGTAAATGCGGAAAGATATTGAAGCCGGGATACATTCGATGCTCAAAGTGCGATCTAACCGCCGAGCGATCAGCACCCGAAGTTGCCGAGGAATCCTCAGTAACTGCCGCCGACCGTGCTACGACGGAGACAGATGTTGTTTGGGCGGACAAAAGCCGCAACATCTTCGTGCATTCCCGCAACATGGAACGCCAGCGCGACGAGGCGCGGTGGAAGCGAATGGCATTTAAAGCCGAACGCGACACCGCCCTTGCCAAGCTCGCCAAGTGCCGCAAGGCGTTGCAGTTAATCGCCAACGAAGGAGCCGGAAACAAAGTATGGGGAGAAACAAAACCGGCCAAGATCGCCCGCGAAACCCTCGACGCCACCCTATGACCACGACGCCGAACGGAAGAATCTCGGCACTTTTTTATGACATCACTAAAAGACATCCACGCCCTGCTCGACAACGCTGTAAAAGCAGGTAACGCAGCCGCCGACGCAATCGCAGACCATGCCGCCGATCCGTTTGCCGTCATGCTGCTGCAAAGAATCCGCCTTGCGACTGCGGAGTATCGAAAAAGCAGAGACGAACTCAAAGTTGCAATGATTGCTCTGCACAAGAAAAGCCTCCTTGCCCCGCTCAAACCAGTTGACATTCCGCCAAAGAGGTCCAAAAAATGATACATGGATAAAAAACCGATTATGAAAAAGTTGGGTTTGGCTGGTTACAATCAGCCCAAACGAACTCCGAATCACCCCACAAAAAGCCATGTAGTAATGGCAAAGTCTGGTGGACAAGCCAAAGTAATTCGCTTTGGCGAACAAGGAGCGTCAACTGCGGGCAAACCCAAAGCTGGCGAATCAGAAAGAATGAAAGCAAAACGCGAATCGTTTAAAGCACGGCATGGAGCAAACATTGCAAAAGGCCCGGTGTCCGCCGCTTATTGGGCAGACAAAGTAAAGTGGTAATTTTTAAATTTATGCACAAACCATGAGCGGTAGAATGACTGGAGCCGAACTCTGCAAGGTAATGAAACCGGACGGAGCCGGAATACGGGTTTTCAGTCATGACGAATACGATCCTGTAACCAGCACCATCCAGATCTCCGCAGCCACCGGAAAAGGCACCGACCAGTTCGCCCTGTTTCGGGCGGCGCACGAGTGCGGGCACGCGATCCAGCACCTGCGGATGCACCGGAGCTACTGGTTTTGGAGCAGCCCGCTTGCACAGGGACTCATGTTCCCGTTGATGGGCGTGGCGCTGACCGTGATCGCCGTAATGTTCGACCGCTACGTGTGGGAGGCCGTGACCTTGTGCGGGCTGCTCTGGTTCTTCCGCAAGTGCGTGGTAGTCTGGATTGAAAAAGAGGCGAGCATTATTGCGTGGAATTACATGGATCTGCACGGGCTGATCACCGATCACCGGACGCTGCTCCACTACATGCACCGGCTGCTCCGGAGCTACATCTTCGCCATTTGACATGCTCAAAACCCTGATCCCCGACCGTCTCTTTATTGGGGACATGGAGGGTTGCAACTGTCCGTTGCCAATGTTTGGGAGCCGGGTAGCCGCACGCATCCACGCTTGCAAACACCCGTGCCACATGGGGAAAGTGGGCCAGTTGCAGCCCAGCGACACCCGATACCTTGGGCTGGAAGAGTATGGCGACCTGTTCCTGAACATGATCGACAGCGAAAAGCCGTTGTTTCAACGCCAGAGCTTTGAGTATTTCCTCCGGTTTGCCCGAGAAAACTGGTTGGAGGAGCGCCCGCTAGTTATTCACTGCAACAAGGGCCAAAGCCGCAGCCCCACGCTTGCGCTGCTGTTCATGGCAAAGTGTCTGCAAATTATTCCAAACAGCAGTTACGACGACGCATGGGACAAATTTGAAGAAACCTACGGCCCCTACACTCCAACCGCCGGGATCGAGACATGGATGCGGGAAAACTGGCGATCCATCGACTCCAAGCCGCTGTTCTATCAGGGCGGGACATCAAAACGAAAGTTTGTCCATTATTCTCCGCCCGACACCAGCAGCATCACCACCGAAGAAGCCGTGGCGCTCGTGCAAGGAAGTCCGGTAGTTCACTTTTCCACAATGGTCAAGATTGAGGACAAGGCCCATGAGCGCATCGTCCCCGTCCCAAACGTGCTTCAGATGCGGATTGACGAGGCTTACTGGCTTTGTCAGCAGGCCGGGATTATGCCAATGCTGCAAGTGCTCAAACCCCGACAGGTCGGATGCTCCACCGCAGTCGGCCATCTCTGCTATCATCACGCCAGAAGTCATCAGGTTGACGGATTGATTATCGGGGACGAGTCGAGCCGCACGATCAAAGTGTGGCAGATCTTCACCGAATACAGTCAGTGGGACAAGTTTCCGTGGAACTCCACGTTCAAATTTGACACCAAAAAAGCCAGCGTCACCTACTCGGACGGCACCGTGGGCCAGTGGGAATACGACACCGCAAACGATCCCAAGGCGGGCATCTCCGGCACCCGGCAGGTCATTTGGTACACGGA
>Ga0049080_10000058_pt1 | contig 33466 bp, 30 predicted proteins | sample GreLakmeER15MSRF_FD_66716 | JGI IMG/M metagenome (GOLD analysis project Ga0049080, IMG submission 66716) | Freshwater lentic microbial communities from great Laurentian Lakes, MI, USA - Great Lakes metaG ER15MSRF | ecosystem: Environmental > Aquatic > Freshwater > Lake | place: Great Lakes... | reverse complement strand
ATATATTAGGTAGAATTGGTGCTGAGACTGTAGCTAACTATCTTCTACCAAAAGAGACCACCATGGATATAGGTAGGCTTGTTGTTAAAAGCCCTATCAAAGAAGAGGAGTTACAAGACTTTCTTGTCAAAGGAGATAGAGTGTATAAATTTAACAATAAGGACGAGGTTTTAGGTATGAAGGAAGGTGGAGCAGTTAATAGTTTAATATCTAGCATCACTAATACAAATGAAAAACAATTCAGTATATCTACTCGTCAGGTAAAAATATTAGAGGAGATTCGTGATGGTATAAAAGAGGCCTTAACCTTAAGAAGCTCTAGTAATACAAATAACTATAATGGAGGCAGAGAGAGTCAAACAAGACCATCTCTTACACCGTTTAACCTTAGGTCAGAGTTCGACTCTATGAACAATATAGCAACTATTTAAAAATGGCTGGAACATACTACGCAACTACTGAAGAAGAAAAAGAGACAACAGTGTTAAACTTTACGGTTCAAAACACTGACCCTCATGTTAAGCTTTCTCCGAAGTCAGAAGGCAAAATCATAGACGTGATAAATGATTTCTCTTGGACAGCTTCTCCTAAATTACAATCGTCAACGAAAGTACCTGTAATGTATTTGCAGGAGAGAGAACAAGTTCAGAACTCCTTAATATCTTCAGCTATTTATTATTTAAATGCCGCGTCACAGTTTGATATAGGTGATAGAGACGGTGACACAGCAGCAGGCTTTAATGAGGGAGTTGTATCTTTTTTAACAAAAGCAGACGAGCTAATTAGCACTGGTATTATAGGTAGTTTAGTACCAGATTTCGCTAGTAATTTTTTAAAAAGAGCAAGAGACTACATAGCAACTCTAAGTGTAGGTAATGATACCGCTCTATTGCAAGATAGACTAAAATCATACATAGGCATATATTTAACAAAACCTACAGGCTTCAATTACGTATTTCCTTTTTATAATCAGACACCTCTAGGTATTAATAGTAGCTGGAGTTCTGAATCACAATTATTAACCAATCCTATAGGTGGCGCTGTCAATGCTGCACAAGGTGCTATGGAACGCACAGCATATATGCTTAATATAATGCAGCCTGGTACGTTCATTGAAAAGCCAAAATTCTATCAATATGAAACTGCAGGAGACACTGTCACTGTTAGCTTTCCTCTTTTTAATACTATAAAAAGGTCAGATAAGATACCATATCAGCAGAACTATGAACTACTATGGATTCTCGCTTTCCAAAACAAACCATATAGAACATCGTTCTCTCGTATATCTCCGCCAAAACTCTATACACTAACAGTACCTGGTCAGAAATACATGCCTTACTGTTATATAAGTGATATGAAAATTGATTTTGGAGGCACAAGAAGAAATTTACCAGTCTCTATACCAGCGCCAGGTTCTGATGCTAATTTTAATACCGTTCAGATATCTATACCTGATGTATATATGGTAAGTATTACCTTTACAAGCTTACTAGCAGATGTTGCAAATAGAATGGTAGATAGTGGATTCAGTAGTAAAAAGATTTCTGTAGGTACTGTATCTAGACCGACACCCGCTGCGCCAACTATTCCAGGTGCTCCAGCCGGTCCAGCTTCTACAGCTGCGACTGTCGGAGGCGTCGCTCCAGCTTTCGCTACAGCTACACCAACAATAAACGCAGCAACGATACCAGTACCTAACCCAGGTCCAGTTAATACCTCTCAGACACCCGTAATAGATAGATATGCTACAGTACGATCAGTGAGTAATAAATCTATTGTAAAGGATTATAATGATATAGTAAATGATGTACTGGGTAATGACGCTGTTGCTAAAGCATCTAGTCCTCGATCTGAACTTAACTCAGCTCTTACTAGGACTGATAGGTTTCAACCTATACCAGCCGACATTCAATCCGTTGCCACGACACCTAAACTACCTCCTCCACCAGCCCCTGCTCAAAGTGTTGATCTTAATGATCTTTTTAGTAGAGTTAGACCTAACCCCCCTAGTAACTAGTAACTTTTTAAAAAATGAACCCAATAGGACTATCTCAAAATCTTGTAAATGCTCTACCAAGTTTAGCTAGAACTAGGTATGAAAATATCTTCAAGGTTTTTAAAGTATTAAAGGATAAAGATAATAGTTATTATCTCTATAACATAAACAATAAAGTCATAATACCAGATAATCTTGATAACAATGTTTACAGTACCATCACAATTTCACGTAACACAGCTTGGACTACACTCTCTTATAAGTTATATGGTACTATAGATCTATGGTGGTTAATATTTCTTATTAACAAGCCTAAGGATATATTTTTAGCGCGAAGCGGTGAATCATATAAGTATATTAAACCAATATTTATAGACAGTGTGTTAACTAACATAGAGCAACAGATAAATGCATGAATGGTAATATATCAAATATTAAGAATAGCATTTATAAGTTTAGCTTCTCCTTAGCTAAGATTGGAGTTGATACTAAATCACATGTATTTATACCTATTCCGAAAGGTATGATAAGATATCTAGAAATAGAAGATAATTTAGCAAACATAGGTTATACAGGAACAGTTATCTTTAATAATTTTTACGGCATACTAGATAAGCTTGGACTAGGCTCAGGTATCAGTGATAGCACTACATTATTTGATATTAACATTGAAAATTTAGAATTTAGAGGAACCAACTTACAGGATAACTCTATTCAAACAATCGCTATCCTGCAAAATAATACAGACCCATCTAATAACTCTATAGATAAAAGCATTATCTATAACTTCGAAGAATACTCTGTTAATTTATTAAAGCAAAAGAAATCAGAACCTTCAAATGTCAGCGGTAAAATAGTCGGGTCGATTTATACTATATTAGAAAATTGCTTTATAGGAGGTAAAGTTATTGACAAAAATAGCTTTGACGAATTAAACAGTAGTAGTAATGAAATGAGTATCGAAAGAACAATTTTAAAAACTAGTAGCTACTACGATTACATAAAAATACTCTATAAATATCTTCTGCTTACCGGCAAAAATAATAGTCCAGGCATTCTACAATTAGAAAACTATGTTGAACCTTATACTAATCAATCTGGTGGATCAAGTGAAAGAGTCATAAGGAAATTTACTATAAGACCTCTTTTTGATAAGATACGTAGTCTTACAGGAAAGTTAAAATTAAACGAAAAAAAGAAAGATCTTAGAGAAGAAGTTCTAGAGCAATTTACTATAGGTGGTGAATCAGATAAGCCAACATATAGGGAGAACAGTATTGAATCCGTAACCGTACTAAGACCAGACTTTAAGACATTGTATGAAGATAAGTGGGTTAACTACACTGGAGTTACAACATTACAGAACTTGACTGATGTTATATCACTTAATTTGACATACGATAATTTAAGAACAACATTTGAGCAAAATGCTCTAGATGGAGATGTAAGTAATTTACCTATTCGGTCAGATATTAAATCAGATAGCACATTAGAAAAGGTTATAGCTTTTGATTACCCTATTGTAAATGATAATAATCTTCTAGAGCAAGGTATAACCTCGATGATTTACAAAAGTTTTATATATGATAATACCGCAGTTGTTTTTACAACTCTAGGTAATCCATATCGAAAGCCTGGTAGATTTATCATGTTAAATGGTAGTGTAGATAATCAAGAAGATACAACATCCTCAGTAACTGGTTATTGGTTTATAATAGGGGTAAAACATATTTTCGAGAATGACATCTACACTAACGAGATAACAGCTGTTAAAATTTTCATAGAAGGTGCAAAAAGATCTACTAATACAAGTAGCCCAGCAAATACACCTACCACAAATACAGTTACACCTCCTACAAGAACTAATACATCAGATTTTGGTGAACCTAATGGTAACAATAATACCAGCCCTTCTTCAACTCTAAATGACGCTCAGCTGCCTACACCATCAGCTAGTGGTAATGACGGTCCAAATCTGTTACCAGAAATTCCTCCTGGTGATCCAGTAGTCGATTCTGCACCTACATCGAGCCCTACAGCGAGAACACCTACATCTAATACATCAGATTTTTCTAGCCCAAACAGCACTGGCGTTTCTTCAAATCTGAATGACGGTCAGCTACCTACTCCTTCACCTGAAGGCTACGATGGACCCGAAGACAGTCTCTTCCTTAACCTTGATCAAAAATTACCTGAAGGAGCACCTTTTGCACCTGACGCTGATCAATCTAGTGGCGGCTCTGCTACAGACCCAACAATACCAGTTAGTCCAGGAATAGCACGCATAGAGCAAATGCGTAAAGAGTCACTATTTAATATAGTCAAGGTAGGCGGTGTCGATCCAGCTGCGTCAGCTCGAATCGCTGAGCAGCGCGCGCGCCGCGCTGCAATACTTGGAAGGTCGTAGAAAGGCATTTTGATAACTTATATATGCTCTCCTTTATCTCAATTAACTTTGTAGTCTAAATAATTAACATGATAATATATAGAGCTAACTTAGCTGAGAAGCTGTTCGGATACGCTTTAAGTAGAGAGTTTATAAAGTTTGATACAACTCTATGTGATTTATTAGATAATCCTGACTTAGAATTAGACTTTGAATTAGCTATAAATTTCAATAAAGCGATAAATGGTAATTTAAAGGCTAGAGAGACCTTTACTAACACCTTTGTGTTGTGTAGTGGTTACATTGACCCAGCTACTATAAATTTCTATACTCGTAAGATGAATAATTATCCTATTTTCAAGGATGAGATTAAGAGAATAAATTATATTTTTGCTAATATAGATAGACTACCAACAGTATCAGAAGGTAACGAGACGGGTGATTTCGATAATTTTTCAGTCAATGAATCATCTCCTAGTAATGTAGATTTTTACAAGAAATTAAAAGATGCATTAAAGGATTGTTTGAATGCACCTTGTAATGTTTTTAGTGAAGTATCACCTAGCGTAGGCAAGATAGCTCAGGTAATTCCATCAGCTAATAGTACCTCTTTACTTTCTATAGGACCTCTCAAAGATTCTATGGTTAGCATTACTAATGGCATGGATATGTTAGTGTTTAATAGTATACCTAAGGCTTTCCAAGACGGTATAACTGAAGTATCTAAGGCATGTAGTGATGCTTGGGGGAATATTCAAAGCACTCTAATAGATAAGGCTGACTTACCTGATTTTATATCTAAAGCTGCTAGTGGCCAGTCTTTAAGGTCTGAGATTAATAACTATCCATATACACCAGATTTAAAATCTTACTTTGACATTAGTACTATAGCATCAAATATTTTAGGTGAAATTGCATCTACACTAGGAGGATGCTTTTCAAGGTATGAGCATGCTGTAAGGTACAATGGGTATGATCCAGAACAAAACTTAAGTCAGGTTAATAAGTCTCCTACAATAGGAAGTGTTAACGGTGTACCAACTGCATTTAACTCAGTTGGTCAGTCTGATAGAGTAGCACCTCAAACTAATGAGAATCTTAATTTAAACTATGTTACATCAACTCTACCATCACCTACTGGTCAACCTCAAACTATAGGAGTTTCTAATCCAAATGTAATAACTCCTAAAGCCGTACCTTATACTGATCAGGTGTTCGTAAGCGAACCTGTAATAGCACGTAGTACATTCAGAGGCAATGATTTTAAATATACTATTTTCGCTGGCTGGAAAGATGATAATAATAAGACTGTATGGACTGACTCTTATGCTGCAACAGCTGCTGACGTAGATACAAGAAGAGGTATTGCAAATATAGGTATGGTTCTAACGCCTAGTATACCTGGATCAAGAGATCAGGTTCTTATTGATCAGTATTTAAATGGTGGTGGAGGTACATCAGGCTACACACGTGCTACTGAAAACAATTTAAATCTAACACAATTTAAACTTAATGCATTTAATCAAGGCATGGCTATTAGTGAAGCAACACTCACTAATGCTGGTCTTAAGATGACACTAGCTACTTTTGCTAGATTAGCGCGAAGGAATCAAATATTTGCTGCTGTGTCTCATAATGGTAAGCCATATGAGTTAATACAACTTATTGATCGTAAAGGTACTCTAAATGGCGGTACAAAAATTATTGATTTTACACCTTATGCTTTCTACAAGATAACTAATGCTTTACCTATTGGTGGTAAAACGTTAAAGTTTGTACCTGATGGGTGGAAAGAGGTTACTGTACGAGGAGTACCTGATGTTGGAGAAATGAGAATAAGATTCTGTGTAGGTACTAAAGAGCAGGTTACTGCTGAGTTAGCTAAAGTAGAGAATGTTACAAATACTCCTGCTACCCCCGCAACCCCTGCTACCCCCGCAACCCCTGCTACACCTGACATTGCTGCAAAGGAGGCGCAGCTCGCATCTATAAAAGCGGAACTAGATGTAGCAAATGCTAGGAACGAAGCTTGGATTAAAGATAATCTTACTGAGGCTAAGGCCATGTTAGCTGTAGAAACAGACCCTGCTGTAAGAGCAGGGCTTATATATGGAATTGATAAAATAGAGAAAGTAGAGAGCGGTACAGAAGGTGAAAGCTCATATAAGGGTATAGATGCTGAATTAAAAATTATACAAGATGGTACTCAACAATTGAAAGAGATAAGAGCTCGTAATGCAGCACGCCGCGCAGCGGAGCGAGCATAGAGTTTAATAACTTTCAACGAGCAGCCGATGACTTAAAAACGTCAACAGCCAATCTCAGATCTCGTTTGTAAAATAATGAAAGCAACTTAAGTTTTTAAATATCTATAACCTCTTTATCTATAATAGCTTTCATTATATCTTCTCTAGAAAGAAGTACTTTGGTTTGATTGTCCATTATACTTAATTTTTCTTTAGATTCTATATCCATAGTTTTTATCTTGACTTGATTCTTATTTCTCTCGTCAGATATGTAGATCTTATTAAGAGTGTCTACTGCAGAAGAAGCAGCTTTAATTAATTCTGCAAGTGCTGATATAGACTCAGGATCTGCATCTGCAGTTCCTACAAAGTCTCTCATATCATCTATTAAATTAATAGAGTCTGTAACTAACTTACCAGAGTTCTTAATAATAAACTCTTCTAACTTCTCCTTAGTTAGAGTATCAGTTACCGGCGTCTGTTTAATTACTTTGGTGTTTTTTAGCTGTGACAAAATATCATTGACAGCTTCATCTAACTCTTCATTCATTAAAACTATTTAGGCTTGATTAGTTTGATTCAACTACTATAATGATAGTATAGTATGAATACAGAAACACAACCATTAGTACAGTTTGTAAAAACCCATGAGAGCGCTCAGTTACCTAAGTTTAATATTAGTGACCCTTTGACCGGAGATATTGGTGCTGATCTTTATAGTGTAGCAGAGCTGGTTATCCCTGCCAAAGGATCAGCGGTAGTTGCTGTAGGTCTAACTGTAGGTTATATCGAACCAGGATATTATTTTAATATATCACCTAGGTCAGGCTTAGGATTTAAACATCAAATTCAACCTCATCTTGGTAGAATTGATAATCAATATCGTGGCGATCTAGGTGTATTACTCTATAATTTTAGTGATAAAGATTACCAAGTTAGTGTTGGAGATAGGATCGCGCAAATCGAATTTCATAAACTAATACAACCAAAATTTGAATGGACTTTTACTGTAGTTGATAGCGAAAGAGGCGCAAACGGTCAAGGTTCATCAGGCAAATAATATATCATGGATAGCAATTCAATAACAGAATCAATCAAGGGATTATGGGTCGAGCGGTATAGGCCGAAGACACTAGAAGATATTATTCTTCCTGCCAGGACAAGAGAGATTATAGAAGGTTTCAAAGACGAGATACCTAATTTACTCTTCGCTAATACTCCTGGTACTGGTAAGAGTTCACTAGCTAAGATTATTGTTAATGATATTCTTAAGTGTAGTTATCTTTACATTAACGCTTCAGATGAATCTGGTATTGATACTATCAGACATAAGGTATCTACGTTTGCTCAGACGAAGTCATTTGATGGTAAGATTAAAATGGTAGTACTAGATGAGTGTGACTTCCTCTCTATTAGTGCGCAAGCTGCTTTGCGTAATACAATGGAGTCATACTCTCAGTATACACGATTTATTCTTACAGCTAATTATAAGCATAAGATTATTCCTGCTCTACAGTCTAGATGTCAAGCACTTGATATTACTCCTACTATCGAAGAGGCAGTACGTAGGTGCTATAATATTCTTAAGCTAGAAAAAGTTAATGTTAGCGATGAACAGAAGAAGAAATTTGTAGATGTAGTTAAGGCTAACTTTCCTGACCTTCGAAAGACTATTAATGAGTTGCAGAAAAACACTATTAACGGTAATCTATCAATCGTTAATACTAAGTTAGATAGTGAGTTACTTGAGTCTATCTTTAATCATATTAAGAATAAGAAGACTATTGAGTTACGTAAGTTTCTCATTGAAAATGAGAGTAGATTCAATGGAGATTATGATAACTTACTCATTGAATATCTTAACTTTATCTATGATAAAGATATAGGCGTCTGGGATAAAGATCTAGGCGATTTGAGTAAGAAGAGTATGATTGCCACTATTGCAAAGCATTTATACGAGAGTAGCTTTGTAATTGATAAAGAGATTAACTTCTTCGCTTGTACAATTCATCTAGAGCATTGCTAAGATGTTAACTTAACTTTACCTTCCTTTATTAGCTTCGCTCTATTAGCTAAGTGTAGGTCTTTAATATCAGATTTATTTTGACCTTTATATGGTACACCATATCCCTCCTTTATTATTATCTCACATAATGACTTACCTTCTATAAGAAAGTCACCAAGTACCCTTCCATACTTGTCATCAATTGTAGTTGTTACTACATGCTTGCTACCTTCAGGTAGCATTTTTTTTATATAATTTTTACTAGCGACACCGAAAGCTTTTTCTGTAGCGTTAACAGTTCTACTTTCTGGTGTATCTACTCCCTGTAGTCTAATAACTACATTATTTATCCAAGTATTAAAACCAACATCGATATTTACTTTTATAGTATCGCCATCTGTGACTTCAACTATAGTACATTTATATTGGTACATTACATTTATTTATATCTAATATACAAACTAACAACTGCACAAATAGCGGGCAACAATCCTATCCACATTATTGGTACTTTTGTAGCAAATATACCAACACTAGATAATATAGAAAGCAATGCAGCTATCCATACAAAGAATACAGGTATTGAGTTGAATAGAGATATTGCTACAGTAGCTGGACCTATTAGAGCTACAGTTAATAACACTACAACTACAAGTCTAGCTAAAGATTCCATTACTTTAGACCACCTAAATAGTCATGTGTATAAGAAGCTAGAGCAGGTGACTGGGTCACAGGCTCACTAGGTATGTCAGTGTTCTTTGTTGGTAAGGCTAAATTTGTATTAGATAGTTTACCATTACCTTTATCAGACATATTTGAGAGATTATTATTAGGCTCTAACTCTCTTGGCTTAATATTGGTGTTATTCTTACGTACAACAGCATCAGGTATAGGAGGTAGATTAGGATAAAAAGAAACAGGTTCGCCTAGTTCAGGTGAGACATTAACATAATGGGTGTATCTACCGCCACCTGAGTCTAGAGCTAAGGTTAATGAAACATCAGCAGATGAGGTCTGTGGATTGCCTGGATATCTAGGTGAAGTTGTGTCTTTGATGCCTACAACTCTAACATGGAGACCAGTTTCAATCATCTGATCTATTAGATCTTTAGAATTTTGACCTAGCTTTTTATACGTATCACTAGATTTGTAGTTATCACTAAACTTAAACACATCTCCTACTAAAAATCCACCTCTTTCATATCTTGAAAGGTATGTCTCGACTAAGGTTAAGTATCTTTTGACCATACAATTATTTAGTCGTTTAATTAAATAATTACATGGAATTTGATAAACTTGTAGCAGAGATATTAGAAGAAAAATCAGGTGCTCGCTGTACTAAAGTGACAAAGCAACAATCTTCAACAAGACCCTCAAAGAAATATATGAGATGTGTTAGAGTAGATGGCAAGCTTAAGAGGGTACATTATGGTGATCCTAAGCGTCGAATTAAAAAATCAAACCCTAAAAAGCGTAAAGCTTTTAGGGCTCGTCATAAGTGCTCTTCAGCTAAGCCTGGAACTGCCAAGGCTCTATCATGCGCTAACTGGTAGTTAGTCCTGTACGTTCGCTTGAACATACTTAATAACTAACTGAAGAGCACTCATAAGCTCTTGCTCATCTCTAGTAGCTGGTCTAATTACCTCTTCAATAACATGAGATGAGAACCTATGAATACACCACTCATTACTCTTATTAATATAGGCTTCATCTGACAAATTAAGAGACTGCTTTATTGCGCGTGGTAGCTCTGCACATACTCTCGATGTAGTTACATGAACTAGGTCAACATTAATAGAGACAGGTATGTTTCTAAACTTCATACCTTATTATATAATAGTTCGCATAAATATCTATATATCTAAAAATAATATATGGCTATTAAATTGAATATTACTCAAAGACCTACAGCTACACAAGCTGCTATTGAGAGAGGATATCTATATAAAGATATAAAATTTGACTTGACTCCTGAATATCTCAAGGGTAATGAGATGTACTCTACAAGACAAACAAAAGATTTTGCGTGCAAGATTAATAAAGAAGCTATTTTAAACTCGGTAAAAAATATCTTAACAACATCTCCAGGTGAAAAGCTGTTAAATCCATTATTTGGTCTAGATCTCAGAGATTATCTGTTTGAAGTCGTATCTGAAACTAAAGGGTTCTTTTTAGCACAAACAATTTTAAATGGCTTATCTTTTCAAGAGCCTAGAATATCTGTAGATTTTATAGAAGTTTTAGCAGATATAGATGAAATGCAGTATATAATAAATATAGAGCTTTCAATACCGGAGTTAAAAGTTTATCAGCTATCATTGAAAGGTGTCTTAAATATTGACGGCTACAACTTTGTATAAAATGAGTATTAAAAATTTTACAGAATATAACTTACCTCAAAACGCTTACGCCACTTTTGACGCTACCTCTTTAAAGTCTTTAATTATACAGAGACTAAATGACTCAGAAGTCTTTAGAGATCAAAATTTTGAAGGGTCGAATATCAATGCTTTCATTGATGTCGTAGCGTACATGTATCATACGCTGTTGTTTTATCTTAACACAACCTCTTCTGAATCAACCTTTACTACAGCTGAGCTATATGAGAATATGAGTAAGCTTGTGTCTAATCTAGGATATAAGCCATCTGGTAAGCAAACATCTGTTGCAAATATAAATTTAACTGGTACCTCGAACCTATCGATAGGTCCCTACACTATACGTAAATTCTCGTATATAGATGTATCTGGTGTTAGTTATACTTCTTTAAGAGATATATCTTTTGAGAAGACAGTTAGCGGAGAACAGTCTCTATCTATTAGTAACAGTATATTACATCAGGGAAGCATTAGAGAGCATCTTCCATACTCAGCTACAGGTGAAGAGTTTGAAGTGGTTAGAGTTATAAATACTCGACCAGCTTCTAATTCTATTACAGAGCCTTTTATAGCTGACAATACTTTTACCGTTTATGTAAAAAATATTAATACAGGGGTTTGGCAGCAGTGGACCGAGTCAGCGTCATTATATCTTGAATCACCTGGAAGTCTAAAGTATGAAAAAAGATTAAATGAAAACGGTAATTACGAATTTAAATTTGGTAATGATGTTATAGGACGAAAGCTTAAAGAAGGTGATGTAGTTCAAATATATTATATTCTATCAGATAATTCTCAAGGTGTTATCTCTGCTAATGCTATAGCCAATGCGAGATTTAACATATTTACCTCACCTACCTTTGAGAATATTGCTGCTAGTATATATACGAATGAATCTACTTTCGTAGGTATAAACAACTCTAGCTTTATACTTGCAACTAATCTAAATGATTCAACACCTATTACATATGAAGAAACAGTTGACGAGATTAGAATTAACGCGCCAAAAATATTCTCTCTACAAAATAGATTAGTTACAAGTCTAGACTATGAATACTTTATAAGTAAGAACTTTAACGGGGTTGTTAAGTCTGCTAAGGCTCTATCTAATGAGGAATATACATCTACTGTATTAAAATATTTTTACGATATAGGGCTAAATAGACCTAATGATGATAGTAGAGTCTTATTTAATCAGGTGAGATATGCTAATTCCACTACATTCAACAATGTTAATTTGTATATTGTACCTACTAATACTATAGTAGCTGAGCAGATACCTAATTATTTAAACCCTTCACAGAAACAATTAATATTAAACGAATGTAATTTAATTAAAGATCTAACACATAACGTTACTTTCGCTGATCCAGTCTATAAAGCGTTTAATTTTGGTGTTGCTATTACAGGTGAAGCACCGAGCTTATCTATAAAAGACAATACTAGATTAGTTATTTATAAGAATAGAAATAATACTATTAATACTATAACATTAAAACAGACTATACAATCAATTTTTAAGGAGGCATTTGCAAATTTAAGCTTAGGTTCTGTTGTAAATTTAAGTGATATATCTAACAATATTCTTAATACTTATGGTGTAGAGAGTATAGCGACTAGACGTATAGATACAGGGTTTGAGGTGCAAGGCATTAGCTGCTTAGTGTGGAATCCTGTTTATGCCGATTACGATATAGTAGCTACTACACAGAATTATAAATTAGCTAATTTTCAATACGCTTACTTCTACGAGATATCCAAATTAGCAAATAATATTCTCATAGTTAATACATAAATAAATAGATGGCGAGCTTATTCAAAACGTTCAATCACACTGGTGTACTCGCCCTGTCAAGTTATACCCTACCTTTTACTAATTTTTTCTTTAGACCTGAGTTTAATCAGGAAGGAGTTCGTTCGAATACACGAGTATTGTGGGATTTCGGAGATGGAACATCCTCTGAATCCCTAACCGGTCAGCATTATTATAATTTACCTGGTATTTATAATGTTACTTGTCATTTTTATGATAGACAAGGTAATGTAACAACAGATATAGAATCTGTAACTGCACTTAATTTTATTAATAATAAACTTACAGTTAGCACTGCTACATCTTCAGTTGTGTTGACAGCCAGTAAAATTAGTACGCCGATAAGTGTTACCAGGTTTAACTCATATCAGGTTCAAAATAGTTCCTTACTTTCTATAGTGCCATTTGCTTCTGGGGCTGAGGATAACTACTATGATACTAACATAGTTAACGTGTACTATGGTCATCTATATCCCTTTTCTTCGTTCTACCAGTTGTTACCAACTTCAAAAAATACTACCGAATTTATTGAAGTATCTTCTTTTACCACTAGTAATGATAATCTTTATTACCGATTATCTGGTGCTGATATAGTTAGATGTAAGTTAACTGACAGTGGATCAGTATACTGTGGTTCATCTGGCACTGCAGTAGTGTATTATAAGGGTGATCTAGCTACTCCGAAAGTAGACTTATATTTTGGGTATGAACCTGGAGGATTGTTATATTCTAGTAATTCATACGACACTGTGTTATCTAGTGTATCTATTGTAGATAATACAAATTATAACTACCTCTCTATAACCTCTTGTGGATTAGAAGCTGAAGGATCACAACAGTCAACATATCAAATTAACAAGAACAAGTTTGCTAACACGAAGATAGGATTTGTAGTAAAAATAAAGGATAGTGAGAACTTTACAATTAAAAAGCCGGTAATTGGTAATCTAACACTACAATTAAAGAAAGGCAGTACTACCTATAGTTCAGCTATATTTTCTACAAATAACTTGAGGTTATCTGCAGATAGATTATTAGGAGTTTATAGAGGTACGCTAACTCTTCCCGAGAGTGCATTACCATCTGTATCCGGATCACTTATACCTCTAACAGACGTATATATAAACTGTGTAATAAATAATCTACCTCCGTCGAACACCTCGCTAAGTGGTCAATCTAATACGTTTAACATATACCCTGTCAAGGGACTCTATACGATAGCAAAGATTAATGAAGATATAGACCTTACTCAAAAGTTTAAAGATATATCTTTACAGAGTCTATTTCTAGATAATAAAGTTTTATACGATGAGTTTCTAGGTAACATTTTTGGAACAATAAACTCAGAACAAACCACTATAGGTAAATTAACCTACGAAAAAATATCCAACTTTATTTCTAATAACCGCACTCTTGATTATTCAAACATTAATAATCTTTACTCTATTTTAGAGGAGTTAAATATAGATACCTTAAAGTTTAGTGAAAATAATTATCGATACCCTGCTGAGCTTTCTAGATTAATAGATATTTTATCTATTAATAAAACAAGATTATTTGGTAGTGTAAATGCTTACAATGAAGATTTTGATACAAGAGGTTATTATAATAGTGATGTATACGGTAAAAATTTAGGTAGTGAAGTATCTATTTTTCAGACTATAACTGCTGGTCAAGGTTTAATAGCGTATGAAAGATTTGGAAATATATTTAAAGTTATTAGTACTTATCAACCTATAAGTTCAGTAAATTCAAATAGCTATGTTATCAGTGCGTATAATGATAGCTGGGGATGGGGTCTTGTTTTACCTGATACTGGATATGGTGTAAAAATAAAAGATTATTATACTTTTTATAATCATATCCCTACTATAGAGGGATCTATAAAGGATAGTATTATTAACTTTAATGATACTAATACTACTATAACACCAAGTACTTCTTCCTATAGCAATTGGTCACAGCAAGACGGTATTATTGCAAACTTAATTAGCAATCAGCTATATAAAGGTCTCGATTTGTTCGATTAAATATATTAAATGGCAGCTGCAATTACATATGCTACAAATTTAGTACCAGACTCAATTACTAATCCTGATGTAAATTTTTCAATAGCAAGGGACAATACTACCCCGTTTTCCTTTTTAGAGTTTATAACGACGACAAAGGTAGACTATTCTCCAGAAGAATATAATAACTTTTATATAAACTACCTTAAAGACTGGTCTGCTTCTAAAAATACTACACGAAATAGTCAATCACTTAGCTATGTTGATTACTATGTAACTTTTATTAAAGAGATTATTGTTACTTTTACTACTACTAAAGAGAGAAAGTTTCTTAGTAATATTGACTTTAGCGATCCATCAGACCTCGATGTAGCAATACCCTTTTTTGTAGAGAAGATACGACAAGTCATACTTTTCTATAAAAACAAACGTGATGATGCAAAGTATTCTATAGATAGAAATAAAATAAAGGGTACCGAGACTTCTCTCGAGAAAGGGTTGTATGATAATATATACAACTATGTCTTCTCCGCGCAAGATGATCCACAATATTCAACTTTAGGTTTTAGTCTTTCCAGTATATCTAAATATCTTAAAATAGACATAGAAGAATATATTGATGTTTATGGTAGTTATTTTGACTTACCTCTCGATAAAGAAGAGTCTGATTTTAACGCGGCCAACGGCACGTTAAAAGAATATTATACATCTAATTACGTTCCAGTTGATGTAAAGTTATTTTTTACCAGTAGTCAATATGAAGAGATATTTGGTAGTGTTGCGTTTCTTGTAGAGATACCATTAATTGCTAATGTTAGTCTTAAATTTGATCCAGTTTGCGACCCGTCTAATCCACTAACCTTACTCAATAATTCAAGAGTAACCGGATTAACAAACAGTGATTTACTTGTATTAAAGAAAAAGCTTTTAGAAAAATATTTAGGTTCTGATTTATATTATATTGATACTACAGGAGGTACAATTAGCTCAGGGTTACTTATTAAAGCAAGTAACCCTTCGAATAATATACATAATTTACAGGTTGTTGCAACTCCTACAATAAGATCAAGTGAAGTAAAGTTACTTAGAAGTGTCGGATTATTTTTTACCCCTGATACGCAAGGTATCTTTCAGCTAAAATCAAACAATTTTGGATTTACAATAGATGAGAGCAAGTTAGAGAGTAATAAGATATATGTTTTTCCAGATCCTAATCGATACGGTAATGTAACTAATAACAGCTTAGTAGATAGTCCTTTAGTATATATACATGATTATAGACCTGATGTAAAAAATATTTCTAGTGGGTTTGCTGTCGGTGTACCTAAGATCCAATCGAGTGACCAAACTTTTTCACCATACTATACCACTGAGCAGAGCACTGTAAAAACGTTTAATAATTTTGAAATAAATTTAAATTTTAGTGACCTATATAATAAAGGTTATATAACTAAGATACAGTATGATATATACGGAAATGAGTATGCCTTGTTTAAGGATGAATTTGGACAAACCTTTAAAACAGTAGAAATACAGACAGAAGGTCTAGACTCAGATAATACCTTTAAATACTTACAATTAGATGGATACATTTTTAGAGATCCAAATCTAGGTTACAATTTTACATACGAATTTACAACTAGAACCGCTGTTGTAAGTACATCTCCAACGTTTACATTAACATCGCCCTATTATACCCTCAGCTTTAGGAACTTATTTCCTTATGATTGGTTTGAAGAGCAGCCAGCAACTGTAATCAATACATTTAATATTCTTAATTCCGGGTTTATTAGTGTTTCTGCTCAATCAGAAGAAAAAACTCAGCAAATAAAAGATGGTATTAGCTTTACTTACGATAGTGGAGCCCCTGTATCTGACCCTATATACGCAGGTTATACGAACTACCCGGGCAATATAGCTTATTATTATGATGAGTTAATGGATGGAGGAGTTTCTAGTCTATCGCCGCCAACTATAGCACGTGACTATTCCACTAATTTAAGTTTGAGTGCAGTGTTTACACTAGATACAAGACTGGCTTTATCAAGTAACAGCGTCGTTGATTACGATGGCGGTAATTTTACAGATGTTTATGAGGAGTATCAGGATGACACCTATACAGAAAACATACCCCGTAGTAACATAGTATATGACACTGGTATAACTGCAATGTCCATACTTACTGGTGATGATACATATAGAGCTCAAACTTATAAAGACCACTTACAAGGTAAAATATTTGCAAAAACAGGTGGATCTTCGCAATCAAGATCTATAAGTGATGCTCTAAGTAGTACTTTTAGTAAATATAGCTCAGCTGTTAAGGCAGAACTATACAATAATCCTAAAGATTTAGAGATATTCTACAACACAATATGTATAGAGACACCTAGTTACCTAGTTTTTGATAAAATAGTATACGAAAATAACATTTACATAGAGCCAAGTACATCGAATACTGTCTACAGTATAGCTTCTGCCTCACCTCTTAACGTTTTCTCTCAACGTTTCTTTAATGAAAAAGAGAAGACAGTAAACTTTTGTAAGATTATACCTGCTATTATAGGCACAGATGGTCAGCTAGTAACTAACGTCACTGATATACGACTTATTAATAGTAATAATAAGATGTTTATACCTTATATTTACCAGCATAATATCACTGACAATACAACTAAGCAACTATTTCCTACAAACACAGAAGTAAGTCAGCTCTCAAGCCTATTTACATTATTAGATGAGTTTGATAATGAGTTCAATTTTAACCCAGTACGTATTAAAAAACCTATACTAACTTATAACTCTTTTAATGATGTTTATAAGTTAGTGTATCTATTAATAGACAATAACAATCACTTCCATCTAATTGATTACACATACGAAATAACAAGCGATCAGTTAGTTTCTTTCCTAGATTGTAAATGGTATAAACACGCTAACATGGCTCGTACCACAGACTTTATAAATACAAATTTCGCTACTATAGGTGGTAGTACTAATGCAGGTACCATATCAGGAACAGAGGTAATTATATGAGAGACTTAACTATAACAGTAAATGTATCCAGTTTTACTTCAGGGGATACAGTCACCTTACCAGGTATTGATATAAAGTCAAAGACTAATATAACTTATATCCTAAGTAATATCGTAGAGAGTGACTCTGAGGCATTATATTTAGATATAGACTGGGGTGACGGTGCTCCAGTTGAGAGTTATACTAAGCCGGTATTTATAGATTATAAGACAGCAAATATTCTAGATGAGATTGTCTTTAATAAACCTTTAGGTAGTATACTTACTTCAAAATTACACTTATATTATAATAATACTAGTTTTTTTAATTCAAGTATCTTAATGCAGATGCTTATTATCTATAAAAATAATAATATATTAAAAATTGAGCAGCCTATCAATATTTACCAGGCTTCTTACTACGACGAAGTTGGAGACTTAGATATATTAAGTGCACAGATAATGCCTCTTTCAACTAATAATACCTTTTTAAATTTAGAAGGTAAGTTAAGCAAGCAAACATATATTACTGCCCTAGATACCTATAATAAATACGGATCGTCACCTATAATAGTTGATGATAACACTTTAGAGGGGTGCAATATTATAGATTTATACAGAGACTACGATCTACCATACTATGATACTTGATAATGTTACTGTAAGTCATTTTCTGAATTGACTCATTGTGCATAAATAATCATAGTAATGAATTTACAGACTAAAAGTGTCTCTGCTATATATGCTCTACCAGCTGTTTATAGTGATCCCTTTTTTGCGTTTAAACAGAGACGTATAAACTATGATGATGGACTTTCTTTAATAGAAATAGCTGCTTTATCTAATGTTTGCAACTCTTCTATTAACAACTACACATCACATTATCTTACAGATAAACAGACGTCAAGAGATTTTCTTAGAACATTTAAACAAGAGAGCCCTCTCTATACAATAACTACACCGTTAATTTTTAATTCGCTCGTGGTGGGTGCATCTTCTTGTATGGTTATAGCTGCAACTGGTGAGTTTAGTGCCGGTGTATCAGTTAAGAGTCTAAGCTCTACAGCTTTTGATAATAGAGTTAAGTTTGAATTGGAATTTATAGATAATAAGCTCTTACGAGTAAAGCATAATACAGGTTCTAAAAATTTCTTTCTTAACTATATTCAACAAACTGATAACCTAACGTTCTTTAGTTATGTTTCTAATATAGACCCGAGAAGTATTAACGGTGTAGAGAGAAATGACGTTTTTAGATATCAATTAGATACAAAGGGGTACTTAACTCTATATAAAGTTATTTCTGACGAGACAGTTAGAGTTCTAGTTTACGAAAACGATTCTTTAAAATTTACCTCAGTAGATGATTTATCAGCTAACAAAAACTCAAGTATAATATATATTAATTACAACTATACACTTGTTGATACAAAAAATTCAACAAGTTGGATATCATACGTACCTAATAAACTTAATAATTTAATTCTTGATAATACAAAGAGTAGATATGATCTACCTTCTCAATATCTTTTACATACAAATTATAATCTAGAGAATTCAGACTACTTTAATTTAAATTTTATAACTTTAAACAATTATAGAACTGAAAAAGGATATGTTAATACAGGTACTAACTTTTTATCAGCAGATAAAAATATACCAGATGTAGACTTTAGAGATTATACATCAATATATACCGGTAACAATCAGGAAAAGGGTAATAAAAACATTACCCTTAATTATGTTTTCTTTAATAAAGACTTAGTAATTAAGCAAGGTACTGATACCTTTTTTAAGACTCCAGATAATATGTATCCATTTGACAAAATTAATATCAACGATACAGACTTTATATCTAATGGAAGTTGTGGAGGTCCATCGCCTCTAGTATCTGACAAAATGTACCTAAACCGTAGACATACTACTCAGTTTAACAACGGTAGATATTTATGTACCTGGCTTTCAGCAGGATCAAATAATAGTCCAGGTATCTGGCTAGACCGTTATTACAATGATAGCAATACTAGTACACCTATTATAGATTTAACTAGCTCTCTGGCTTTAGAGCCCAGTACAAGTTATAAATACGAAAGAATAGGAGTTGACGATATTAATAATTTAGTATCAAGTAGTAGACCTCTTTTATCTGGATTTAATAATTACTACGATTTAGACAATATAGAATATGCTTATAATTCTAATACATTAACGTATAATGGTCTATTATACAACAAATATATTGTTTCACCAGAAGTTAATAAAGCAGGTCAATTTACTGTTAGCTTTGATCTATATATAGATCAAAATACAGACTATGGTTTTCAAATTGCTGGCAATAAAACTAATACTGGGTTTGGTGTGCGTAGCGATACTATTATAACACCGTTTATATATACATATCAAGATAATATCTTATATGTATATAACTCAGACCATATCTACATATCATCTACTAAGTTTGATAAAGATATAAGAGACATAATACCGGGTAAAGCTCTTGAAAACTTTTTTGTAATTTGCAACAGTGGGTATGTATATAAGGTGGATCCACTAGGTAATAAAATTAAGTTAGAGATTGTAGATAATTTAACCGCTTATAAAAGTTATTTACAAGAAGAAAATACTATAACTTTTCTTGTAAATGAAAACGTTGCAGGGGGAGTAAAGGGTACCTGTATTGAATTAGATAAATTAACCCTCGTCGCGACTACTGTTGCGAGCGAGCGCTGGATCAGTTTCAAAGATAATAGTAAGGAGATAGCACCTGGACCTTACGAAGCTTTAAGTATTTTTAAATATGATAATAAATTATATAATACCTCAGGTAGAAAAATAAGGTATAACGGTAGGAATTCTGATATCATTTATTTTAGTGCCAGTGATAAGTTAATTAATAAGCTTAATCTTCAGCCAGGTGGAAATTCAAAGCAATTCGTTAAAGTTTCTAATATTTTATCTGCTTCAGATATAACTATTACTGATTTTAATGTAGATAAAAATAATAATGTTTATGTAGGTTATAAGAATAAGATATTAATTTATGGTCAGAATAGACAATCTGTATCTAGCGTCTCATTATCTAGTATCTCTAATTCTCTTTCATCAGAGAATATTAAAATTTTAGATATTGACTTCATAAAGGAATATAGATTCGGTGAACCTATATTTTATACGTCAGCTCTTATATTAACGGAGGATAAAAAGTTAGGATTAGCAAAATTTAATATATACGACGCTGCCTTCTCAAATACATTTACTCTCCTACCATTAACCGGAACTTATATTCCTTTCTCACCAGAGATAAAACGCTTTACACAAACCAATTATCAGTATTTAGATTTAAGTTATATTCCTGAAAGTATAAAGTTTGAGCTTACTCTGACTAATTACCTCTCATCTGAAGAAATAGTAAATAAAGTTATTAATTTTGACACCAATACTATAGATGAAGGATTTCATAATTTTTCCTATAGGTTTGATTCTATTAAGGGTAATATAACTTTGTTTGTTGATGGTATAAAGCATACAAATTTACAGGTTCCACCAGGTAAATATAAGTATCAAACCATTTTCCATGAAGAATTTTTCCTAGGTACGCTTGGTTTTTTTAATGGTATCGACTTAGCGACCTATTTAAAGCAACCAGGTCAATACTTTATTAAGGACACTATTATACGTAATTTTCTGTTCTTTGATAAAGTTCTCAATGATACGGAAATATATGCAATTAATATGTTTGGCAAAGCTATAGATGAACTAGTTCTATCTATACCTGCTGGTCAACGTAATAATACAGAGGAGATAGAGAGATTATTTAGATTCTCTCAAACAAGTAGCAGTAAGGTTATTGATATTAATATTAAAAATTTAAAAGTAGAGGATACTGATTTTAGACAAAATATTATAAACGATATTTTATCTCAAGCAAGATCTCTACTACCTGCTGGTGTTTATATAAACAATATTAACTTTATAGATTTTAAATGATAGACTATACAAATTATAAAAAATTCTATAGCGATGGGAACGAGTATAACATTGCTTTTCTAGATCAAGAGATAACCTGTGCAAGAGTATCTCCTGTATCTGGTGGTAGCGTGGTTGACTATGGTAACTTTGTTTCAGAGTTAATATACTCTGCAGACGGCTACGTCAGAATGGTTATAAACGGATATTATGTTGAGTGGGAAGCAATCGAAGAGGAACATGGTACTATAGAAGTAACTTATGATGAACCTGGAGGTAGAATTCTAGCAACTATAGGTGGTGTAGGGTTATACTGGTTTCCTGCGTATGAAGATATTGTATATTCACCAGAATATTCTTATAATGTTAATGCGAGTATGGTGTATAAGACCTTGTCCGGAGTAAATGTATCGTGGAACGCTTATAGTTATACCCCTCTACCTGAAGATATAGTTGCTCTAAATAGCGAAGTAGCAGTCGGTTTAGGTACCCTTAATGAGCAGTATATATCTTTAGACACAGAAGGTACTAACTATACAGGGTTAGTTGAAATTGATAATGGTATCGTGAAGTCGTATTATACACAACAGGTATTGGAACCAAAAAGATTGTTTTCAACTGACTTAGCTCTGTCTAAGTTTACCTATGATAGGTTGGTTGGAGATACAGTCTCTCTACCGTACAGCTTACAAGAAGTCTCCTTTGAGGCTAACGATTATCTTACTTTCAATTTAATTAAAGATCGGTTAAGAAAATTACACATTAATAATACATATGTTTTCTCGCGTATGTTTATTCCAGATAATGATTTACCAGCTTCAAATAATATTAGATATCTAGGTGTACCTCCGTCAACTGTCAATACCACAACATTTACGTCTAGCGCAGAAAATTTAACACTCTATAGTAGTAAGACTGTTCAGCAGACTGTTAGGTTTACAAATGCAGAAGATTACGTTGATCTAGGTAATATTAAAAAATACGTTAGTGTAAAATATGCAGGTAATACTGATACATATGTTATACTTGGAATATCTGATACTAAATTTATATCTCTTTCAACAGACCTTGTTACAACTAATTTTATAGAGGTTTCAGACAAGTATGAGTCAGTTGAAAATGAATTACCTTTTGGTAGTCTTAATAGCATTTGTATTAACTCAAATTTTATTTTTATATCTGATTTTGCTAATAATAATATTTTAAAATATGAAGTATCGGGATTCTACAATAAAGATGTAGCATTCGCTAACAAACGTAATTTTGTTGAAGTTCTTGGTGGATCAGGTTATTCGACTGACCCTTCTAGATTTAATGGGCCGAGTAATATCTGCTGCAGTGATACACATTTGGTGGTTTATGACTCTGGTAACTATACTTGTAAGGTTTTTAATACACAGTTCAATTATATAAAACGTCTCTCTGGTCCTCCATTTAGAAGAGAGCCTTTAGCTGCTATGGAGTTTGATGCTCTAGAAAACAGACTTTATTTGTTAACATACTATAATGATGGTATGAAACTGTATGTTTACGACGGTGAATTTATTTTACAGGAGCAGCATATACTTGAGGAAACGCTGGCAGTGGTTAATGGTATAAAAGAGGTTGTTAAAAATATTTCTTTCGCTAAAGCAAATAATAATTACTGGTATATTTGTACGGATTTAAACGTCTTTCAAAAGCTTAAAAATAGGCCAGAGAAAATATTAGGTAGGTATCAATCTGAAAGACTCGGTTTATGGTCTGCTTCTTATAATCCTGAAATAACGTATATCTGGAATTTAACCAACGTAGATTTCGATAAAGCTAATTTTCTTTGGAATTTTTTCGATTCACCCTCTGACAGTGAAAATGCTTTTTTAGTGGATAATAAGTTTAGAGGTATGGGAGTTATAGATAATTATAATAATCAAGACGATATAATATTATTAACAGATTGCAAATTATATGTCTTTAAAGAACCTTACACATTTAAACAAGTTACAAAGTATAATACTTATCCTAACTACGGAGCTTCAAAGCTTACTATAAATCGTGATGAATACGTTCAGACTCCTACAATAAATAAAGAGATTTATAAAATATTAAATGATGTTTATACACTAAAAAATAATTTAGTAGGTAGATTTACTGGTTCGTATGATAATGCGGGAGTTTTTACTCTTGAAGATTATAACTATAATATCGAGTTCAATGATTTCAATCAAAATGACATTAATCAATATTACATACACGACAACGAGAAGGCGATACTTGGAGTTATAAATCGAGCATTTAGAAGTGTATATGAGTTGCAATCTAAACTAGTAAGCTTATCTAATGTAGATTACGGTGACGGATTAATACCGGTTTACAATCTTGAAGAAGGTACGTTAATATTAGAATAATATCTTAAATAATAGTATGCCAAACGCTCTGACTAACACTAATATTAGCGCAACTTACAAGGGGGTTTTACATGCAGATGGAGAACCAATTCCAGCTTCTGGCTTAAAGCCAGTCTATGATGGAACAGGAGTTCAATCAGCTCTCTCTATCGGTAGAAGTAATCAAGGTGCTACTGTTTCCGGTTATTTATCTTCTAACGACATATACGCAGGTCAGTTAAGAATGCCTAATGTAGACAAAGGAATACAACATCAAGTTGTTGCAAGGACAGCTAGTGGCGTTCTTGAATTAAAATCTCTTTCAGAGCTTATAACAGATGGTGATGAAACAGAGCTTACAAATGGTGTATACTATAATCCTAAAATAACAGTTAATAATGGTGTAATTACTAACATAGAAAGCAGGCCTGTAGTTGTGATGATACCTACATCGCAGATACAGACATTAATACCTCTTACGACATATACGGTTGGCGCTTCTGTTCAATCGCAACAGTTTAATATTAATTGGGGTATTTCTGATAGTGTTATAAGACCAGGCTACTCTATCGATGCTCGATATGCTATAATAACTGTCACCTTAATTACAAAGTCCGCTTACTTAAAATTTAGTACTTCTTTAACAATGGATAGCGAAGTAATAGGTAAAACTACTATTTCTACCAATATAACAGAAGATTTTGGTCGCTTAGATGAAAATACATATACATATATGAATCAGCTAATAGTAAAGATGCCTGTTGCTAATCTTGAAACTCAAGAAAGAGCTAACTCACTTTTTCTATATTCTATTGGTAACATTGAAAACAACGAAAGTAAGCTCAATAAGCAGAGCCGGACCAACACTCATTCTGTTGAAGTAAAGCTAAATGGTTGGATCTTCTAAGTGTTATTATAAATAACAATATGCCTGAACAAAACATCATTAAATTAAAAATTAGAAGAGGAACTGACTCGCAGCGTAAAGCAGTAATCTTAGAGCAGGGAGAGCTAGGATACACCACCGATACATCAAGAGTATTTGTCGGTGATGGTACTACATCAGGTGGTAGACCTGTCGGTAGCGTTATTCATCCTCCGCTAGCTAATACCTTAGGTAGACTATCGATAACTAGAGCAGTTCAGAATGATATAGTAGTTGAGAAATCACTGATGTATCAGTTAACTGGTACTGACTATTCTAATATTAGTCACTGGGTAAATATAAGTCCAAAAGTTGATGGATCTATTCTTAGGTATACTGCAGGTACTAATATATTAAGTATTCCAGACGCAGCAATTGGAAATACAAAACTAAACCCGTCAATTGTTATGGCGAATGGAGGTCTGTCGTTCGGTACAGGTCTATCAGCTAATGTTGATGATGTTACTATAGGCATTAATGGTACTACTAATAAGTTGTTTGTTAAAGGCATTACAGAAAATAGTATAAGTAACACAGCTTTCGGTAATTCTATCTCAGGCGGCAACGGTAATAAAATAAACGTAAATTTTGACCCAAATTATTTGGGGTATAACTTTGACTCACGACTCACAATCACTAAAGTACCGCCAAATACTGTTAATACAAGCTCTCTAAGCAGTAATTTTGTCGGTGCTGGTTTAGAAGTCGTTGGTGGTTCCTTGAGAGCTATTTTAAAGAATGTAGATAATGTTAGTTTAGAATCAACTGCCGGTATAATATCTTTAAAGGCTAAGCATGCTGGAAGTGTTAGTACTAGGTTTGATAATATTAACTATAATGAAGATGGTATAATTACCAGTCGTTCACCAATGTTTGGTTATATTCTGTCTGGTAGTAATTCTGGAACAGGTGTTGCCTACAATGGTACTATAGATCAAGATAAGTTTACTAATCAACAAGTTTTTCAAGCTCGTTATACAGACATAACTACAAATGGTGTGACAGAGATGGTAGGTGTAAGCTCAGCTGGATTTATAGTTATAAATAGCTCATCAAGCGGAGATATAGCTATACCAATCTTTAGATTTGCTCCATTATCAGCTGCACCACCACCTGTATCATAATTATAATAATTTACTATGGCAAAAATTGAAATATTTGAAAATTCTCTATTAAGACTTCTCGTAAGGAGAGGTAATAATGCTGATAGAGTAGGTGCGGTACTAGCACAAGGAGAGTTAGGATATACTACTGATACGAAAAAGCTATACGTTGGTGATGGTAGTACCGCTGGTGGTATACTTATTGGAAATGTGTTTGCTGGATCAACTAGTAATGTAACTACCTTGACGAATGTTTCACCTGGTGATCAGGCATTTGACGATGATAATAAGTTACTATACAGGTTTAAAAGTGGTGACAGTACAAATATAAATAATTGGGAAGTCCTAGGTGGTGTATATACAGCAGGTGATAGTACATTACTACAATCAAGTAATACATTTACTGTAGGTGTTATTTCTGCTGGTAATATTGATCCAGGTATAGTAGGTAATTCATTGACATTTACTGAAGGTGATATTGCGTTAAATACCCAAGCTATAACTACTAACTCAGTACTACCGTACGATGCAGAATATCTATCTCTACCAGGTAAGTTAAAGATTAACAATATAAGCTATGAATGGCCTACTGCGTTTGCGAGTGATTTATTTTTAACAACTGATATAAGTGGTAATTTAAGTTGGTCACAACCAACACAATCAACTACACTTTTCGTTCCTGGAACTGCTGGTCAGATTCCAGTTGGATCTATAATGCCTTTTGCTTCAGCTGCTAATGCTCCATCAGGTTGGCTATTGTGTAATGGTCAGGTAGTTGCAACTGCAACTTATCCGCAATTATACGCTACTATTGGATCAACCTACGGTGGAGATGCTACTAACTTTAAGGTTCCAGATCTTATTAATAAAGCTATTTACGGATCAGGTAGTAGTCCTGCAACTTCAACTGTATATTCACTATGTGCAAGAACAACTAATGTCAGCACTTTAAGTGCGACAGGAATGCTTTATATTATAAAGGCTGTCGCTGATCCTATTGTTAGTTCTACTATAAGCTTTACTGGCGGTCTCAGTTCTATACTTAACGGTGTTACCTCTACTGGCAATATTGTAACTGCTCTCTCAGGTAATCATGTAGTAAGCTTACCTCAGGTTACTACATCTCAGACTATTACAGGAGCTTTCGATATTGATAGTTACGGTAGAGTAGTAAATTCATCGCCATCACCGACCATAACACCAGCAGGTGAAGAAACTCCAGCAGGATCCAACATCGCGTATAACGCTACTTCACCAATTGTATTTTTAAGGACACCTGTCACTTTCTATAAGCATTCTAGCGAAGCTGATCCTTTATACCAGCCTGGACCTGATCCTAATGTTCCAGAGAGCTTTTTTGGAACTATATCAGCGTACCCTTTTATAACTCAGTTACCTGCAATAGTTGCAAATTCTACAACTCTTTCAGCAGGTGTCGCAAGCCCTTCAACAGTCATTCCAAGTAATGCTAAGAACTTAATAATTGAAAGTAGAGTTACTAAATTTAACGAAGTAGGACCTAACCCTTCCTATACTCCAAGACTAATAGTTTCAGCTCCAGATATAGGCTTACTTGACCCTACAAATCCACGCCTTGTCGCATCAACAGAATATACTGTTAGTTATGTTAAAGGTTTTGACGGTCCTAATTTAAATCCAAAGACACCAGAGTGTGATATCAGTCAAGTATTCCTACCTTTGTCTGCTTCTCCAACTGGTGACTTAGTTATGTCTTTTAGATCACCAGTTAATTTTAGTGATGCAGTTGTACTTAGAGTAGTAGGGTATACTTTATAATATGAATGAAATATTAGTTGAAGGGGTTACTTTTGAGGATTTTCTTCTTATAGAAAAGATTCTTAATAGAGTGAGATTTTCTATTGATGAGATAGAAGATTATAATGCAGCTAACCAATTGAGGTCGAAGGTAAAAGAGATATTATTTCACGAGAAGTCATAAATATATATGTGGATATACCTAATCGAGCGTATGCAGTAGGTCAGGAGTTTACAAATTATATCTTAATAGATAGAACAAGAAAAAGTATTATCTTAAATGTCGATGTAGAGCATTTTAAGACCATCTATAGAGAATATAAGCGACTAAACTATAAACTAGTATGTTGTTGTAGGTTTAAGGACAATAATACTCTAACGTGTGTCTTTATAATTGCGAACAATGATAAATAATACGTATGGAGTATCCTACTCTTGACCCTAATGCTAAACTTTTTAAGATATACGAGAAGGCTCTCTCACCGTATTATGATATAGTATGGTCTTTCGATTATTACGCTACAAATATACCTGCTAACTCTCAGCTTGGAATATGTCTCTTTCTTCAGGATTCAACAGGCACTACTCAAGCATCCCTTTTATCTGGCGGCAACAATATTGATTTAGGTTATGCAGGTGCGGTTGGTGGTACCGATAAAGGTTTAATAGGAGTAGGTTTAGATACTACTGGCTGCTTTGCTCTGTCTTTGAGCTCGTTAGGTTCGACTATAAGAGATGGAGACTTAGATATAAATCGTAAGTTAAACTCAATCTCAGTCCGCGGTCAAGGACCTTTGTATAGTTGGCGTGAATATTCAGTTAATACTCCATTATCTGCTTACAATTTTAATATAATTGAGTCAAGAAAAAAGACAATAAGAGCTCGATTAGGTAATGTTGGTCAAACTCTCTATGTAGATTTTAGATATAGCCCTACAGAAGACTTTGTTAATATTTTAACTCAAGATGTAACCTTTAGTAGAACTCTTTCAAGTAAACTTAGACCAGGTGTTACATTCTCAAATGTAGTTTCTGGTATTGCTCCTAAGCCAACTATACGGTTCAGTAATTTTACGGTGGAAGGTAGAGAGGTATTCACTTATGTACCTCCTACTAGCTCAGTAACCATACTTGAGTCACCGGTAATTGATAGTACATGTCTAGTTACTGAGTGTGAATATAAACCATACGTTCCTCCGGTTTATGAACCTTATGTACCACCGCCTATAATTACCGTAGATCCAGCTACATCTAATAGACAACATATAGCTCAAGTAAGTGTTAGTATAGCTAAAGGTATTAACATAGGCATTTATGACGGTTACGCAACTTTAGATTTGTATAATTTTGGTTATACATTACAGATGTTTGATAGTGTAACAACTCAGCAAACAATTTTAACTCGTTCTGATTATTTTATATACAAATCCCAAGATAATAGTATAACTCTTTCTCTTTCTGGCTTTGACAGTACCTGGAAATTAATTGGACCTGGTATAAATTATACTAATAATAGTAATGTGCGGCCGGTTGGCATATATTCTAACTATACCATCAGTTATATATAATGAATAACGTTAATTTAAATTTAGATCTAAAAGGTGAGTATAGTTACCGTGTGATGGAGAATGGTAATGTCGTAGAGGAGTCAGATTGGTCAACAAATACAATCTTATCTGGTGGTCTACTAGATTTATATACTTACGATATACCTAGTATGCTTAGCTACCTAGATTTCGGAAAAAGTAGTAATTACGTAGGCAAATTAGGATATTTTCTAAATGGAGTTAACGAGATGACTGATGTTCCACGACTAAGTGGTATACAGAGTGCTACTTCCGAGTCATATACTGAAAATAATAGCACAAAAGTATATTATAGGTCATTTACAACGTTACCATCTACGTTAGACACCACTATAAGTGAGTTTGCAATTAAAAGAACCCGTGATGGTAATGCTTTTGCTCGTAATACTTTCTTATCTACACTTAATATTAAAGTAGGACAGTATGTAGTGTTCTACTATAGACTAAAAATTAACTGGAGCTCAGTAGCAAGCTATAATTTAACAATACAGACAGCTGATGGTTATAATTATTATATACCTGTTGATAGTACAACCTATCAAATACCCTATGATAGGGTTTATTATAACAATAATATCTTAGTTTTATCGCAAACAGAAGGGGATATTCCGCAATTCGGTGAAACATTCCCAGTTGTGTACTCTTATGGCATAACAAATCAAGTAAATTCTAGTTTTAAACCAGCAGAACTAGGATATTCTATTGACCATACATCAAAAACTGTAACAGTATCTACTGTTTATAGTAATATATCAGCTGGATCAACAGGTATTTACAAGAATATAAGATGTGTCTACCTATCTAAGGATGGGTTACTAGGTAATACAAATAATTTCTTTGTTTCGAAGTTTAGATTCCCAATAGCAATCTATAATCTTGATGCAGGGGCTGGAGCTACTATTAATTTAACCTATACCTTAAATAATGATCCTATCATTTTAAGTCCGTACTCTGATCCTTATACTCCGTCCGGTAAACGCACTAATTATTTTACTTTTAATGTACTTTACACCTGGCGTGAAGCATAATCGTCAAGTAATAGATAATAGTACTCCCAAAGCTTGTAGTGTTTTAGATAAGCACCCTTCTTATAGACGTAATCTACCCACGGCTTGTAGTCTTTACCTGAAAAGTGCACGATATATGGGTTTTTAATCTCAAATGTCTTATGAGTCATACAATTATACTGTAAAGGTAGCAAATTATAAGATTGATCATAGAGATTGAGTATAACTTCATCATTTACATACGCTCCTTGTGATCTCTCATATACTTTATCAATAAAATCAACGTAGTTATTAGATCTTAGCTTTTCGCAATCAATTAAACATACTCCAGCATTAAAAGTACTGCTGTTTTCCTTTGCTAGATCTATTAAGTAGTCAGCTTTACTAAAATACACAATGTGATCGTCAAGATTAGTATCAGTCGACACAGCTGCAATACCTTTGTCTGATGTCTCGATATTTTCTAGATTAAAAATTTCTTCACTAGTAATAAGAGTATCGCAATCTAACCATAAAAACTTTTTTAAATCAGTGAATAGTGGCAGAACAAACCTATCCATAGTGGTTGCGGTGATCCAGACATGGTTAGTAGTGACTGGCTTTATATTAAAAGCATTAAAAAATGTTGGGACAGTATCAACTCGTACTGTGCCATATACAATATTAAGGCCTTTAATGGCGTTTATAAGCTGCAAGGAAACATACCTATTATTACCGTAAATATAGTAATTATATGGTCTTTTGAAGCCTTCTAACACTAATATATTAGGTAGAAGGTACTTCCATTGATTAATATCAGTTATAGTCGCGAACGTCATACTTAAATATTGCCCATCATTGCCTCCACTGTTAGATCATGCTTCATAGAGTGAAACCTCTCATCCATATAGCTCTGAATAGCTAAAGGCTTGATCCAACTATCATTATTAGCAGGTATATTGCGGTCATCGCAAGCCTTAGAAATGACTTCTAAGCTCTCAACTAAGCACATCCAACGTACAAACTCATCAAATTCCATTACTTTCTCAGTCCCGTCTTTTAGATTAAAGGTAAATTGCTTCATTACAAGTTTATTATATCATTGTTCGTTAAGTGCATTAAACATGTTTTCTAAAACAAGAGGTTCTGTTATAAGTCTAGTACTAATTTCAGTAACAACTCTAAACTTATTCTTACAAGCATCGCATTTAACGATAGTCTCTTCATCTATAAAAATAGTTACTGGCATCTCACTCTTTCCACAGGGGCACTCTACAGTTACTTCCTGCCTTGAAAGTATTTCATCAAGGGTTTGCGTGAGTTGAGCTACCTGACCAGCTCTCTCTTCGTAGGTTTTAATGATAAACGATAAAATATACTGAAGAGCAGTGACTAGAGTAAAGGTTTCCCATAGTCCGAAAACGTTTCTTAAAGAAAACGCAATACCTAAGCTAATTAACAGTGTGATTAAGAGAGAACGGAGTAACGGTAGCATTATAATGCTATTATAGCTAGACGAGCTGGTATGTCAAGAAGTATTTTCGTACTAATTTCATCAATTTCGTTGTTTAAAAATTCTATTTTATCTTTATCTACCCCTGGTTCATTAGCAACATTTTTAAGACTTTTTCTAATTTCTAATAAAGTATTAAATAGATCACTTAATAAAGAATTAATAGGTTCGAGAGGGAAAGGTAGTATAGGAGGTGCTTTACTTTGCGCTTCCTCATCCTTGAATTGTCTAATTTGGGAGCTTATATCACCTTGACCAATTACAGGTTTGTCAGCTACACCAATTTGATAAGGATTTTGTGGACTTTTCACACAATTATTTAATACGAGAATAAATAAAGTTATGAGTAAGTTTGAAAAGAGATTTTTTACAGTCCTACGCGAGCAAACAGCCGAAGAAAGAGCAGCAATGGAAGCCTCTCTCGACGATGACACCAATCCTGAAGAGTTCGATACAAAGGTTCCTGAGCCTGAAGCTGATTCTTTAGTTCAACAGGCATCTCAGATTAAGGCTCAACAAGCTATAGAGATGAAGGGACAGATTGATGAATGGACAATACGTTGCTTAGAGTTTAAAGATTTTTTAAATGATACTAAAGCTCCATCAATAAATTATTTGTTAAGCCGTGCGACACCTGAAACCGTTTTTGATGATATAAAGACCTCTCAACTGGACAATATTCGTAAAGTGGCTGAAGATCTAGCTGGACTAGCTGAAGTATTTAAAGGGTTTTCTTCTAAAGCGCTAGATGCTAAATATAGAGGCGCTTAATTTCTAAATCTACCAATTTCAGTTAATTTAAGAATACCCGTGAGTCCTTCATGGGTATTCTTATTTATAAACTCAGCACTTATCTCATCTTTCTTAGCAGCTATAGCAATATCGTTAAAATCCTTATACTGCTTGCCGATTTTCTCAGGCCAGATAAAGACTTTAAACCCTTGCTCGAGTAATATCCTAGATTTAGCAAAAGAAGCGTTATCAATCCATTGAGAATCAAGAACCCACACTTTAGTCTGCAATCTCAGCACATTATCTAGCTGCTCCTGCTGCCTCGACGTGAATGACTGTTTACCTTCGTTAATACCTGCGACAGCGATACTATTTTTAGTGAAGAACGCGTTAATAGGTCCTTCAAATATATAAACATACTCACTATTACTGTCTACTTTGTTAATATTAAACAAAGTTCGATCAGCATTAGATTTAGAGAGATACTTCGGCATCTTTACATCGTAAGATAGTATAGTCCTTGACTGATAGAACTCTATCTCGTTTTTTTCATTAAAGAACGGTATAATTAGCCTGTTTTTATGCGTGTTTGCCTTGAGGGACAGGTATAGCGCGTTAGGCCTATTGACGGCTGTATCTAATCTTCTGCTCTTCAGCAGCTGCAGG